>Ga0209249_1000240_pt1 | contig 73413 bp, 73 predicted proteins | sample SaaInlV_200m_DNA_4_FD_184653 | JGI IMG/M metagenome (GOLD analysis project Ga0209249, IMG submission 184653) | Marine microbial communities from expanding oxygen minimum zones in the Saanich Inlet - SI037_S3LV_200m_DNA (SPAdes) (version 2) | ecosystem: Environmental > Aquatic > Marine >... | reverse complement strand
TCTTTCTTTTTCTATTTTTTCCCTTCATTAATTTTTACGTTCAGACCATTTGCATTATATCTCCGAATGAACACATTCTTTCCATGGTAGAGATACTTGAAGGACTGGAGCCCCAGCCTGTCTGGGACATTTTCGAGCAGATAAGCAGGATACCTCGGTGCAGCAAGAACGAGGCACAGCTGCAGGATTGGCTTGAGGGTTGGGCTCAGGAGAATGGTATCGGGTTCAAAAAGGACCCTGTAGGTAACGTTCTACTTACTAGGGAGTCGACGTCATCAGATGTTCCCTCACTACTCCTGCAGGCCCATCAGGACATGGTCTGCGAGAAGACGCCTGAGAGTAATCACAGTTTCAAGAACGATCCGATCCCTCTCGTCGTTTCTGGGGATAGGGTTCATGCCCATCAGACTTCACTGGGTGCCGACAACGGGATAGGGATGGCCCTCGCTATGGCGTTACTAGTTGACGAGACCCTGACAGACAACGGTAGGATCGAGGCACTGTTCACAGTTGATGAGGAGGCAGGGTTCACAGGTGTCCGAAACCTCAAGGGAGATTTCTTTGCGTCGAAGTTCATGATCAACCTCGACAGTGAAGAGTCAGGTGTAGTAATCGTCAACAGTGCGGGAGGCGGAGGTACAATCTACACAATCCCGTACCGACCCAAAGAGCGGTCTGCCAGGACCGCCCTGCGAGTTGAGGTAGGGGGTCTCATGGGCGGGCACTCCGGCGTCGATATCCACCTGCCCAGGTATAATGCCAACAAACTCCTTGCGGAAGGGCTTGTCAAGCTCCATGATGAATACCCCATCAGGCTCATTAAGTTCCAGGGCGGGACAAGGGGCAACGCAATACCCAGAAACGCCTTCGCGGAGTTCCTGGTACCTAGAGAGAGCGTCGACAAGGCGATCTCTCGCCTTGATGAATGGGGGAAGGGGATCAGTAGGTCTGATGAGCGTGGTCTTAGCGTTATTGTATCCCAGGTCCCGCCAAAGCCCGCCGCGCCCGTCCACGAGACCGAGAAGATGATTAAACTGGTTTCAAAAATACCGTTCGGCCCAAAATCATGGAGTCCAGACTATGATGGATTGGTGCAGACGAGCAATAACAACGGGATAGTGAAGACTGAGGGGAAACAGTTCACGGTTAGCGTATACTCGCGGACATCTGACTCAAAGGACTTCTACGACAACCAGAGGATTCTATACGAGCTGGGTGAAGGGATGAAGATCAAGACGGAGCAGAGGGGCGGGGGGACGGGATGGAAGGCAGACATGAATTCCCCCCTGCTGAAGATAGTGAAGGACTCCTACACAGCCGTCCTGAAGAAGAACCCGAAGGTGACGGGTATCCACGGGGGTCTTGAATGCGGCGTGATAGCTGGGCTAAAACCGGGCATGGACATCGTCAGCGTGGGACCAACCATCAAGAGCCCCCACAGCCCATCCGAGTACGTGGAAGTGGGTGGGGTAAGTGTCCTGTGGGAGCTCCTGAAGGGCATCGCCACAAGGATGTCCCTTCTCTAACCCCTAATTTACCCGCCCGTGAATCTTTTCCAAGTTCGTCACTGGCGCCATAAACGTCTTTAATCATGGAGATGATGAATGAGACAACATGACCGGATTCGTAAAAACCGCCGAAATACTGTCAGGGAAGTTCGAGGACGGGGCGGATGTCAAGATCAGAGGCTGGATTTACACCAGCCGATCAAGCGGGGGAATTCAATTCCTGAAGCTGAGAGATGGATCAGGTTTGATCCAGTGCACGCTAAACAAGCGCAAGGTAGGCGAGGAAACGTTTGAGGCTGTCGAGAAATACCCACTTGAGACCTCCCTTGAGCTCATAGGAAGCGTCAAGGAGGACAGCCGTGCGCCGGGTGGCTGGGAGGTCCGCGTCAACGATATCGGTAGGGTATTTGTGTCACACATTGACTACCCGATAGTCAAGAAGGAGCAGGGCGTCGAGTTCCTCATGGACAACAGGCACCTGTACATCAGGGAGCCAAAACTCCAGAACATATTCCACATCAGGGCAAAATTCCTGGAGGCAGCCCGTGACTACTTCAAGACAAACGAGTACACTGAGGTCCAGACCCCGATGTTCATGACCGCGTCGGTGGAGGGAGGCTCAACACTGTTCAGTGTCGAATACTTTGAGCGCAAGGGAGTCTACTTGAGCCAGAGCTGGCAACTCTACGCCGAGGCCCTCATCAGCAGCCTAGGCAACATCTATAATATCGCGCCGAGCTTCCGGGCTGAGCCATCAAGGACGAGGCGGCACCTCTCCGAGTTCCTCCATATGGAGCTTGAGGAGCCATGGAGCACACTGAGCGACATTCAGGATACCGGAGACAAGCTGGTTTGTCATATAGCTAATACGCTGGCAGAGACCATGCCCGAGAAAGTGAGGGAGGTAGGTAGGGACCCTGATTACCTAGCGTCATTGAAGGCTCCTTTCCCAAAGATCACGTACGACGAGGCCGTGGAGATCGTACAGGGCAAAGGCGTTGACATGTTCTGGGGCGACGACTTCGGCTGGCAGCAGGAGGGGCCATTGACAGAAGAGTTTGAGACTCCCTTCTGGGTTGTTGGATACCCCAGTGGAATCAAGCCATTCTACCATATGCCTGACCCAGATAGGCCAGAGGTCACGCTCAGCTCCGATCTCCTGGCTCCTGAGGGCTACGGGGAGATCATCGGGGGCGGCCAGAGGGTGCACAACTATGAGCAGCTCTACCAGAGGACGATCGACGATGGCCTTGATCCATCAAACTATGCATGGTACATGGACTTGCGGAAATGGGGAACCGTTCCACACAGTGGGTTCGGTCTGGGTGTTGAGCGGGTTCTCATGTGGATGCTGAAGCTCGATCACATTAGGGACACCGTGCCATTCCCGAGGGACATGCGCAGGGTCTACCCCTAGCCCTCTTATATTGATACATTCTTTTCCTGCTATTCCCACTCGTTGGGCTCTTCCAGCTTTGACAAGTGTCGCCCGATATAAATTTGCCAAACGCTGAAGGGAGCCAAGGCGATTGTCTGATTCGTAGCGTTCACAGGTCCTCCCATCACCCAAATAGTCGCCCCAATCACTGCTGCAGCCAATCCAACTCCTGCGTGGAGTTTTAACCCCTTCTTGAAAAGGTAGTAGCCCAGAAGGGTAGTGCTCAGCGGGATCATTACGTAGATCGCGGGTGAGACGTATCTTACCCAGTCGCCCAAGTCAAGGATCGAAATCCCTAACACACAAACCGATAAAGAGAACACTAGGAAAACGGTGCTCCCTGCCTGCCCAATTTTATCTCCCTTTGTATACTCAAAGAAAGCGGCCGCTAGTACCATGGCAAGGGCACCTGCCATGAGTAGACCGCTGTTGTAAAGAATGGATGCCCCAGCGCCCATGACGCCCAACTCGCTGAAAGTGTTATGGCTGAAACTCCAGTTTTCCGTCAAGCTGATAGTGACACCTATCATAAACGCGCCCAGGACCGAGCTATAGACCCCGAACCTGGCCATGATCTTGACTATCTTGACGTTCATTAAGGTTCTAAAAAGGAGATTAGACGTATTAAGGTCACGTATTTAGTTGCTCAATGTATTTTGATTGTTGCAATAGCTTAACCAAGGCAACTCCTAAACCTGCGACGGCAACCAGACTGCTTAGACTGACACTTATCATCATCCCAAGCCAAGCTGGTAACTGGAGTCCCAAGATACTGGGCGGCGGGAAGAACATCCAAAGATATCCCCCGACAATAACGCCAATTACCACAGATGCGATGGCTGAGGCTGGTACTAGGTTTTCCTTGTACCTGTGGATAATATAGCCCGCTACTAAGTTTGCTAGTGCCCCGAGTACGATGTCGATGGGGCTCATAAACCAATATGTGTTGGCGACAAGCGCTCCAAGAGTCACACCGTAAACAACCGGTAACCCAAACAAAGCAGCTAATGGTATCAATACGTCCGCAAGCCTGAGCTGTACCGGACCGAAACTAATAGGTGCGAGAACAATAACCATTGCCGCATAAAGCGCAGCAATAATTGCGATTAAACTGATTTCTTTTGTCTTCATACTACTCTCCTCCTTGCCACGGGATTTGTAAGGCGGAACGGGTAGGAGGGCCCACTCACCCGCCGAACGGGTAAAGCTCCAATGTCTCTTAAAACCGTTTCTGACGTTATGTGTGCAAATCACTACATATAACACGTTAATTCCACCAACGTTGGAGTCAAAACCAGAATACATACCGGGGGATCAGGTTTTTATTCACCTTTTCCTGGTCTCCCCCATTCCCTTTATCGAGCCGTCAGGTGTATAATCTTGCCCTTGATCTCGTGTGCCCTTCTGTCGATGACTTTCCCAAACTCCTCCATCTCAGTGAGACTTATGGCCTCCTTGGAGTGCATCTTGTAATAAACGAAGTAGCTGAATGCCTCGGAGTAGATCTTTCCGAACATGGCGGACTCTGCGGATTCTAGTAGGCCCTCTTTCTCTAATTGCTTGAACGTGTTATAGCTTAGCTCAAGCCGCCTGTCGGTTAACTCGTCGTCCATTGCCTGCTCTACGATTCCTCGGGCTACTGCTTCCATGATGAGTTCATTCCTCTTTGCTGTTTTTGATTAAAAGGAATAACGGAGGGATGAGACCGACGACTGACCAGTAACATGGATCAATATGCCTCCTATGTAATACTGTTCCATGTTTTTCGGAACAAACTGTTTTTCCTTTAAATAGGAACCCTCTAAATATCTGGGCATAGTCTCTCTTGAGCATGAAGGCGGCTCGGTTTGACTACCACGTCCATGAGTCCCACTCAAGAGACGCAAGGGAATCCACAGTACAATTATACATCGAAGCCGCCGAGGCCAGGGGTATTGAGGAGATCTGTTTCACCACTCACCTGATAACTACCGGGCCGGATGTGGATTTGGGAATCAGGGACCATGAGATCGAGGGGTACGTCAACAACATCCACGAGTTAAACGAGACCACGGATGTACACCTTAAGCCCGGTCTGGAAATAGATTATATCAAGGGGAATCAAAGTCGGGTCGAGCGGGTCATTGAGGAGTTCAACTGGGACTTTATTCTGGGTAGCGTCCACCTCGTGGGAAAATGGGACGTCGGCTCAAGGAAGAGGAGCCCTGGGTTCTTCGATGGTAGACCCCTTGTTGAGGCGACCCATGATTACTATGTCCTGTACAAGGAGGCAATCGAGACCGGTTATTTTGATATGATGTCCCACCCCGATTACTGGAGAAGGTACATCCACCAGAAGCACACAGAGGCTGCGAGATGGGAGGACTACAGCGATGCTTGCTTGGAGTCAATTGATGCGCTGAAGAGCTATGATATGGGCGTCGAAGTGAACACTTCAGGAAGACGTCACGCTCATGGGATCCAGTACCCCATCAGAGAGTTCCTTGTTGCAGTCTACGACACCGGAATCCGAAAAATGAACATAGGCAGCGACTCTCATCTGCCGGAACACCTGGGTTTCTGGTTACCCGAAGCGGTTGAGATGCTGAAAGGAGTAGGCTTCAAACATATCACCAGTTTTAGCGGGCGTAATGCAATCATGAACCCTATCGATTCAGTAGTAAGAACAGTGAAAAACAGGTAGAGCCCTCTCTACCCCATGACTGACCATCCTTTAAGCAAGATTCTTCCCAGCTTTGATTCTCACAGCTACCACGCCGGCATCAACATGGCCTTCTCCGAGGTCGTGGGTGCAGGGTGCAAAATGCTGGCCCTCAGCAGCACCTACAGCAGAGAGTACGCTGAGGAGATGCTAAGTGCGACAAGGCACGCAGCCGAGGAGTATAACACCCTCCTATACATTGAGCCTGACCTCCTGGTCACGAAGCTATTTCCCAAGGATGTCGCCAAGGACAAGACTGTCATCCTCATAGCACATAACCAATCCGTTCTAGATGAATATCATTCACTGAAGAAACTCAAGATTGAGAGCGACGAGAAGGGTAACCCGGATGAGATTGAGGACGAGATCGCCAGAAGATTCGGTGTCCTCCTCAGCTATGATAAGGCCACCTTAGAACGGCTGCTGGCTAAACACGGCTAGGTGGGCGGTGGCCGAGAGCCAAGTGTAAACGGAACCTCTATCACTTCCCCGTCTCGGATCACGTTCATTGTTACGATATCTCCGGGTGAAGTATTCCTCGTTAGGTAGACCTGGAGTTCGTAGAATGTCTCCATTATAACCCCGTTTATCCCGATAATCACGTCGCCGCCAATGGAATATGTAAACCCTCCAATAATTACGGTATCTGAGCTATCCAGGATACCTGCAATGTCAGCGGGCCCCCCTTCAAGAATCTCAACAACAAGAGTTCCCTTGGTGGTATTGATGAGTCCCATCGCCTCAGCGAACTGGGGTGCCAGGTTAAGTCCACTAACCCCGAGCCATGGATGCTCATAGCTTCCATTCTCGATTAGAGCCTCTACCTCTCTCTGGATGGTGTCGGAGGGGATGGCGAAACTGATTCCACTAAACTCACTTGTACTACTGATGATTGCCGTGTTCATACCGACGACCTTCCCTTTCAGGTTAAACAATGGTCCCCCACTGTTGCCTGGATTGATTGCGGCATCCGTCTGTATCACGTCCACTATGGCATAATTATTGATTGTACTCATCTGCCGTCCTGTGGCACTGACTATGCCCGCGGTCATGGTGTTGTCAAGCCCGAACGGGTTACCTATAGCCGTCACCGTTTCGCCCACCAAAAGGTCGGCACTAACGCCGATTTCCAGTGGGAACAGGGGTTCATCCGATGCGTTGATCTTGATTACAGCCATATCGCTGTATGGATCTCTACCCACTAGGGTTGCTTGAATAATAGTCCCGCTTTGGAATGTGACTCGGATCCAGTTTGTATTCTCAACGACGTGGTTGTTTGTGATAATATGTCCGTTTGTATCATAGATCCAACCGCTTCCCGACCCGATATCTGTCTCAATAAGCACCACGCTGTTACGTGTGGTGTTGTAAAGCTCGATGAAGCCTAGGTTGGGTGTATTATCGGGTAGGCTGGAGATACGTACCTCGTCCTGGAGCGCCTCTATCTCTTGGATCGCGCTATTTAGTTGGAACCCGAGGTTTTCCACCTCTGTGGATAGGGCTGCAGTTTCGACATCGTTTCCCCCATACGTGGTGGAGAACATCAGGACGCCAACGTTCACGACCATCATCGCCACGACGATGACCCAGAGCATATTGTCCCTGTTTCTGGTAGAGTACTCATCACTCAAATCTAATCAGAGAAGATTTCGGGAAGGTAGTGTAAAAACATATGTCCCAATACCCGTTAAAATGGGAGGATTAGTCCACGTAGTGCTTGTAGGTATGGTCTCTGAGCTTTTGGTACACGATTTTCATGATTTCGTCAGACGGTACCCTGAACGTGGGGTGGTCGCTTTCGCCCTGTGGTGTCCTTTCAAGCTCTCCGTTTCTCCAGGAACTCACTGCCTCAGTCATCAACGCTCCAGCCTCCACAAGCGTAAGCCAGCACATCTTCTCGTATGTGTCGCCCTTGTGAATGGATATCTCCCGTTTTCCGACTATATCTCCCGTGTCAATGCCGGGGTCAATGAAGTGGCATGTCGAGCCGATTGGGATATCGTAGTACACTGACCACGCCGGGCTCGCAGAGCCTCGTACCTCTGGCAGAAGACCTGGGTGGGAGTTGAGCATACCGTCCTGTGGGATTCTGAGTATGCGGTCCCTGATTATCCTTGTTCCGCCCAGAACTCCGAGGTCCGGATTTAACTCCTGAAGGAGCAGCCTACATGTCTTCTTGTTGTGGTGGGGAACCTTGTACCTTGGGATATCCTTTCCCTCAAGAAGCTCGGTGAATGTCGGGGCGACCCTGTGACCCATGATCCTCTCAAGGAACTTTCCCTTCTCCTCCTCGGCTATATCTGAGGCTTCCTCGATGATTGCCATAGGATAGTGTTCCGCTTCCATGAGTTGCATCAACATCTCCCTACCATACGGGTGCTCTTCCAGAACCATGAAAACGAACTGTTTACTGGGCATGCGCAAAATGGGGGTGGATTAAGTTAATAATGTTCCTAGTAGAGGGCGCCTGCCAGCGCGTTACTGCAGTTACAGGTCCTCTCATCTGGGATCTCTGTTAAACCGCTCATTATGAGCTTCTTGAAGTTAGCGCTGTTGCCTTCCATAGTCTCAAGTACCTCGGCTGCGCTCACGGGCTTGTCGGCCCAGACATCATAATCCGTGACCATTGCCACGCTGACGTAGCAGATCTGCGCCTCCCTTGCCAGGATCACCTCTGGATACATTGTCATCCCTATTATATCGCATCCCCATTGCCTGAACAGCTTAGATTCGGCCCTGGTGCTAAACCTGGGGCCTTCAATACAGACATAGGTTCCCTCTTTGTGTACCGTGAGGCCCTGCTTCTTGGCGTGGACTCCGAAGAACCCGTGGAGCTGGGGGCAAATTGGGTCAGCTGCACTGATGTGGCAAATCTGCCCGCCCTCATAGAATGTGTCTATGCGCTTCCTCGTCCTGTCAATGAACTGGTCAGTGATTACAAAGTGGCCAGGCTCATAATCCATCCTGAGGCTGCCCACCGCGCTGCTGGCGATGATGCGTTTGACTCCCAGCTTCATTAATGCCCAAACGTTCGCCCTGAAAGGGATCTTGTGTGGTGGGATGATGTGTCCGTCCCCGTGCCTTGGGAGGAATGCTATTCGCTTTTCCTCGTATTCCCCGATGGTTATTGTGGCTGATGGAGAGCCGTAAGGTGTGTGAACCTTTACCCTCTCTGCGTTATCAATGAGTTCTGGGTCATAGACCCCTGTCCCTCCTATGATCGCTAAATCAGCTGATGGCTTTGACATGCCTTGCATATCACGTGTAAATACGATAAATGTTTGGTTTTGGAATCTACAGCAACGTTTAAGACCTTGGCGCCGCTCCTCCGGTGGAATATAAAATGGAGAAGTCCCGCCACTATGCGCTAATATTGCTCACAACGATATGCATCACCTATTTTGCTGAGAACTTCCTTAGAAGCGCGGCGGGGGCCTTGACTCCACTACTCATCGAGGAGTTAAACATCAGTCACAGCTCTATGGGCATGCTGATCTCTGCTTACTTCTTCATCTACGGTGTCATGCAGGTGCCCAGTGGAATTCTCAGCGACAGGCTGGGGGCAAGGAAGACTATCCTGTACTTTACGGTACTGACTATTGTCGGGATTTTCCTGTTCTGGTGGAGCAAGAGCTACGAGTTTCTCTTCATTGCCCAGTTCCTCATCGGGATCGGGTGCAGCACATTCTACATCAACGCAGTAAGACTGGTATCCGCCTGGTTCCCAGCCAACAGAAAGGCAACTGCAATAGGCATACTTAGCGCATCAAGCGGTCTTGGAAACTTTATCTCATACATGGGGTTCCCCCTAGCGGTCGAGAGGCTGGGCGGATGGAGGACTCTATATCTTTGGATGAGCATACTCCTCGTGATCAACTGGGTCATGAATATCTTCCTTCTCAAAGACAAGGGCGATATCCAAGTACACACGTCGAGGCCGGACAAACCTCCTGTATTGAAAAGCATAGTTGCGACCCTCAAAGACAAGAGGTTATACCCCTTCTTCGCCGGTTACATGCTGAGCACGACCGCGTGGGTCTTCATGAACTGGATGCCCCAGTTCCTAATTGACGTCAGGGGAATGACCTACATCCAGGTCGGTCAGATCGCAAGCCTGGGTACCATCGCGGGTATCCCCGGTTGTATCCTCGTCTCGGCGATAAGTGACAGGCTCAAGAAGAGGAAGGCTCCACTACTGGGCTTCTCGATTCTAGCATCAGCTATACTGATAGTGTTCCTTAACCTACCAACCTCAACACCAATCTACGTATTCTCGGCTCTGAACTTTTTAATGGGGTTCGCGTACAGCTACTGGGTACTATACTTCAGCATGATCCCCGAGACCCTTCCGCCCCAGAAGGCCGCTGTAGGGCTTGGCTTGGTCAACGGTCTTGGCACGATAGGCTTCAGCATCTTCACCCCAATCTACGGGTACTTTGTTGACATTACGGGGTCATACACTACATCGAATACCCTGATCCAAGTGCTGTCCCTGATGATGCCGCTGATATTCTTCCTCTTCATAAAGGAGTGTTACGGCGGAATCTACGACGACGAGTAATACATAGAACCAGAGGATCGTCTACTATTATTCGTTAACTACATACATTATCCTTAAGTGCCTCAACAGTGACTAGATTTCCCGAGGTGCAAGAGACTCAATAAATTTAACCCGGAAGGGTATCCAGAATCCGATAAACTTCTCGTGACATGCGGGCTACCATACGTCAATGGTCCCATGCATATCGCCCATCTCCGAACGTACTTCCCCGCAGACATCTATGTCAGGTACCAGCGCAAGCTGGGGAGGGACGTATTATTCTTCTGTGGGAGCGACACACACGGCACACCGATAACGGTGAAGGCCGAGGAGCAGGGCACAACACCGGAGCGGATAGCCAAACAGTATCATGAACATTTCAGACAAATATTCCCCAGGCTGGGAATATTCTTCGATAACTACGGAAGCACTAATGACCCCGTGAACCATCACAGGACCAGGGCGATAGCCATGAACCTCATCGAGAACGGCTACATCTACCAGAAGGACGTGACGTTACCCCATTGTCCATCATGCGATCGTTTCCTCCCCGATAGATACATGGAGGGAACCTGTCCCCACTGCGGGACGGATGCCCGTGGCGACGAATGCGACCAAGGATGCGGCGTGTACCTAGAGCCTGGGGAGATATTGAACCCCAGATGCACTATATGTGGAACTACGGCTGAGTACAAGGAGACATCGCATCAATTCCTGAAGCTAACTGCCTTTGAGAGCTTCCTCAAAGAGTTCCTTGAGAGACTTGGAGGGACAGAGAATGCTAGGAACTACGCCAAGGGATGGCTCAAGGGAGGCCTAAAAGACTGGAATATCACTAGAAACCTTGATTGGGGGATCCCGTTCCCCGGCTCAAAGGACCTGACATTCTATGTCTGGTTCGATGCCCCAATCGGCTACATCGGTAGCACGGAGGAGTGGGCAGAACGAACGGGAGGCGACTGGGAGCACTACTGGAAGGGACCAGGCAGGCTAATCCACTTCATTGGAGGGGACATAGTCTACCACCACTGCCTCTTTTGGCCCAGTATGCTCAAGGGGGCAGGTTACAGCGTCCCCGACGCAGTTGTCGCCAGTGGAATGGTAAAAGTGGAGGGCCATAACTTCAGCAAGGCAGGGGCTATGTACTCTGGGTCGAGGACGAGTACCTTGAGGAGGGTCTGGACGCTGACTCGCTCCGTTATTACATTGCTAGCTACACGGGTCACACAAGAGACCTTGACTTTAGCTGGAAAACCTACGCGGCCAAGCTCAACAAGGAACTCGTGGGCATTCTGGGGAACTTCATATACAGGAGCCTCCTCTTCGCGTACAGGAACTATGGTAAGGTACCCTCGGGTTTCATCGAGCCCGAGATAGAAGGAGCAGTTAAGAAGGCCATCGAGGACATCAGAGTGTACGTCCAAAACTATGAGTTCAAGAAGATCTGCGACACCCTGCTGGGGCTCGCCATAACTGGCAACAAATATCTCCAGGAGAGGGAGCCGTGGAAGCTTAAGGAGACTGACCCAGACGAGGCGAGAGATGTCATCCACAACGCCTTGTGGCTCAGTAGGGCGATAGCCATACTTGGGGAGCCCGTGTTCCCGTTCCATGCATACGAGGTCTATAGGCAGCTGGGACTTGACGGCAACAGCTACAGCTTGGACGAAGCACTGAGGGCAGTGAACATCGGTCGCAAGCTCACCAAGCCAAGGCCGCTCTTCAACCAGTTATCTGAGGAGAGGCTCCAGGAGCTGGAGGCGACTTTATCCCGTAGGATATCGATGGCCTCAGGCAACTCCTCATAGCAACAAATAGAAGCCCTCACAAGACTATTCTTTCTGAACACAATGGAGCTCAAGCTGGATCTTCACATACATTCAGAATATTCCCCTGACAGCTTCAACTCAATCGACGAGATCAACAAGCGTATCGTGGAACAGGGATTCGACGGGTACGCGCTTGCAGACCATGATACCCTCAAGGGGCTTGATGAAGCCCGGGAGAAATCCGGTGATCTGGTCTTCATTCCTGCGATTGAGATATCTGCCAGAAGAGCCCACGTCGTGGCCCTTGATCCAGTCGAGGTCGTACCTCCGGGATTGAGCCTCCCTGAGACCGTTGACCTCATCCATGATCAGGGAGCGACAGCCATACTGGCGCATCCTTACGGATTGCCCAGGAGCTGGCCCCAGTTGCATCAGGTTGAGTCCGCTAACCTTGATGCTATAGAGGTTGCCAACAGTGCACAGGTCCCATATGATGTCATCTGCAACTTGAACCAGAAGCTTGCTGACCGGTTAGGATTGCCGACCACCGGGGGGAGTGACTCACATATACCTGGGACGGTGGGGAGGTCCTATACAATTGTTGAATCCGAGTCAACCGATTATCTAGATGTAATTAACGCGATCAAATTAGGTCACACTAGAACTGGTGGATCATACACCAAGTTTGGCGAGTGGTTCGCCAAGAATGTACGGAAAAGGATGCGTTAGGGTTAATCCCAGCCCGCTTCCATGTCATAGAGTTCTACACCAAGGTCGATTTTCGTCGTGGCTCTGCCGACGCTATCTTCCATGTTGTACAAATCCATCTCTTCCAGTGCCATTACCCCCTTGATTATTCCCGTTAGGTCCAATACGGGCCTAATTTTTGATCCCCACAGGAACTTGTAGGTGTCCTGCAATAACTCTGAACGAGAAAAGTTTCTCGCTTTTTCAACTAGTACCATGTCTCTTTTTTCTCCCCCAATTTAGCCCTGACGCGTAATGTCCTACACACAACTATTTTGTCTCAATAAGTTGGGTTTATCAGAGCTAACCCTGTAATATAATGCAAATCTAATAACATCTCCCGTATTACCGACATGCTAGGTTGTATTGGTACTGTTAAATATCCTCATGGAAAGAGGGTAACTTTCGATATTCTCATTCGATGAGAGTAACTGTATATTATCCCTCCACTATGATGCGTTCTCTTGATAACAGAAACAAGTCAAAACGGCGAGGAAATTCACCCGAAAATATAATTGATAATACAACGATTCATTGTAAAAAATAGCCGTTGGATTTATATTTACTTTCACTCACCCCACCCCTAATCCGGTGGGTAATGGTAATTACTTTATATGCTTCGTCCCCCCGCACCGTTTAATAAACACCAAATCCCCCAAAAGAAGGAATCCCAATGCCCAATGTACACGTAAAGTCCTATGGATGCAGCGCGAACACAGCTGACGCAGAGATAGCGAAAGGCGTGCTCATCGAAGACGGGCATGCCCTGGTGGACACCCCAGAAGAGGCCGATATCAACATCATTGTAACATGCGTCGTCAAGACGCCTACGGAACAGAAGATCTCAAGGGAACTCAGGGAGCTGGAGGCATCTGGAAAACCCCTCATTGTGGCTGGGTGCATGCCCAAGTCCATGAACAGCAGAGTCAACCAGCTGGTCCCTTCTGCAAGTATGGTGGGTCCGGATGACATAGAAAGAATGGCAGAGGCAGTTCACCATGCGCTCAACGGTAAGAAAGTGAACTATATCAACGGCGAGCCCACGGACCGGACCTGCCTCCCGCGGGTCAGGGCAAACAACTTGGTCCACATAGCCCCTATCAGCACGGGCTGCCTGGGAAACTGCAGTTACTGCATAGTCAAATTCGCCAGAGGGAACCTCTGTAGCTTCCCTGCTGAAAAGATAATCAAGGACATCACGGATGCCGTCGCCGATGGGTGCCTAGAGGTCTGGGTCACAGCGGAGGACACCGCGCTTTACAACCACGACGGGATCAGGCTTCCAGAACTGCTGAACATGATCACTGCTGTGGAGGGCGAGTTCAGGGTCAGGGTGGGGATGACCACCCCAAACAGCCTCGACGAGATAATGGACGAACTGATTGCGTCACTCGATCACGAGAAGATGTACAAGTTCATCCACATACCCATCCAGGCGGGGAACGACGAGATATTGCATTCAATGCGGCGAAAGTACACGCTCAAGGAGTTCAAGGAGGTAGCCAACAAATTGAGAGCTGCTTACCCCGAGATAGGAATCAGCACCGACATCATATGCGGCTTTCCCGGTGAGACCGAGGAACAGTTCCAGGACTCACTCGATCTCGTCACGTGGCTTAGGCCTGATGTCCTCAACATCAACAGGTTCTGGGAGAGGCCAGGGACTGATGCAGCCACAATGCCTGGAAGGCTACACGGCAGAGACACCAAGCAGCGATCGCGCAGAATGACAAACCTTTGGAAAGAGCTCGCCGTCGAGGTGGGGGAGAGATGGCTCGGCTGGGAGGGAGAGATCCTATTGACCGAGGACGGGAAGAACGACACAAAGGTGGGTCGAAACTACGTGTACAAGACCGTGGCTGTAAAAACAGATGCCCCCCTGGGCTCATTTATCAGGGTGAAAGTGAAGGGGGCCGGCGTGGGTTTCCTGACCGGCGACCAAGTCTAGGGCTCTTTAGGTCCCTGCGACTCAACGTACTCGGCCACGTCTTCAAGCAGTTCCTTGCAGTCAAAGACCACGCCGCCCTTGATTGTCCAGCGGACTCCCCCTCCGTGTGTCACAGTCTTCCCGTCCTCGCCGTAGATGTTGATGCCAGTTCCATACATCACCTTGAAGTTGTCCAACGGATTTCCGTCGATGATGGCTATATCTGCCGGTGCCCCTTGCCTGAGACCGTGGCCCCTGTCCTCATCCCTGAGGCACTTGTGAGCGTTTGTGGTGGCGATTTGTATGACGTCAATGGGGTGTATCCCCGCCTCCTGGTAGAGCTCAAGCTCCCTGATGAGGGCGAACCCGAAGAGCGCATAGATGAATGCGGTGTCGCTGCCCGCCACCAGTGTTCCCCCGTTGTCGAAGAAGTACTTGACCCAGTCCATCCATATACTATATTTCTGCTTCCACGCGATCTCGTCGCTGGTCTTCCAGTTGAAGAAGTGAGTGGCGTGCCTTCCTGGGCTGGGACTGTAAGCCTCCCAAAGCTGCCTCACGGTGTACATCTCGTGCCATGGTAGGGATTTAACCCTCTGATAGTCCCTGTGACCCTCATATACCACCATGGTGGGGTCCCACACGGTCTTGTTCTCAAGGAGTGTGTCAAACACGGCCCTGACCCTGTTAGGGTACTTGGCTGCCTCGGTCCAGATGTACCCGCTCATCCTGAACCTGTCAACCTCGTTGGCGTAGTTATAGCCCGGTGGGAACGATTGGGTCCCCGGTATCGCCGCCTGTGGTATCCCATATGTGTGCTCGATGCTCAGCATCTCCTTGGCGGCGTTGCTCGATATCACGGCGTCTAGGTCGCAGTTCACGGGATGGTGGATCGCTATCCCCGCTGGTAATCCTACCTTCCTGACCTCGTCGGCCATGGCTTCCACCATCTCAGATGTGACATGGGGCCTTGGGATGGACTTGATTCCGTCCACGCCCATCTCCTTCAGCTTCCTGACTGCAATTCTGGCCTCCTCAACGGAATGTACCTCCACAGGCCAAGAGCCCAGGACCACGATTCGGGGTGCGGTTATCTCGTTCCTCTCGCTGAGCCTTTTGTGCTCAAGGAGTTTCTCGTCCGTGTTGAACCCACAGGTGCGTATAGTGGTGATGCCGTGAGCCAGGAAAAGGTTGTAAGCGTACTCTGTCCCCTTGGGGCCGCACTTGTCGTCGGCGATGTTGATATGGACGTGCATGTCAACGAGTCCAGGGGTCACGTACATACCCTTCGCCTCGATAACGTGGTCCGCCTCCTGTCTCTTGTTCTTGTAACGAGCGAGACTGATGGAGTCCACGTTCTGTATCTGCTTGATCTTTCCCTTCTCAACCAAGATATCGCATGGGCCGTATGGTGGCGTCCCCTTCCCGTTAACAATCATTGCATCCCTGATAACCAGGCTCCCGTACTCTTTTCCCTTTGACATGGATCAGAGTCACCCCTCGAATTGATAATATTAACCACCAGAAACACCTATCAACGGATCAACCACCTTTGATCAAATATGCTGAAGGGAAAGAAGGTCAACGTCCGGCCCTTAGAGTCACGTGACCTTAACTGGTTCACCGAGTGGAACAACGATCCCTGTTACACGGGTCCGTACGAGCCCATGGATGTATCAGGCAGAGATGCAATCGAGAAATGGTTCAGCCAGGAGAACAGTAACTCGTGGTGGGTCATAGAGGACAAAGACGGGAACCCCGTGGGGCAGGTTATAACGGGACCAGACTCGACCCACCAATTCATCGGCTACATCGTCCACCCAGATTCAAGGGGGAAGGGCTACTGCACCGAGGCCTTGGAGATCATGGTGGATTATCTGTTCCTGTCAAGGAACATCGTCAGGGTCCAAGCCGAGACAAACCCGGAGAACACGCCATCTATCAGGATCCTTGAGAAGGTGGGGTTCACATTTGAAGGTGTAAGGCGCATGGTGTTCTTCTCGCAGGGCAAGTTCAACGACGGCTCGATGTACAGCATCTTGAGGGATGAATGGGAACCAAGAGTATTATCCAAGGACTCAAAAATCTAACAGAGAATAGGGATATTCTATAATTTTCTTCTCAGCGGTAGCTTCAGGACAAATGTGGTGCCCTTTGCGCTTGTCTCGCTCATCTCCAGCGAGCCGCCGTTGGTCTCTATGGTATTCTTGCAGAACGCCAACCCTAGACCACTGTGCCCCTGTTTCGTGGTGTTGAACGGCTGGAAAAGCTTGTTCAAGGCTCTATCCTGTATTCCCATGCCCGTGTCCCTCACCTCGATGGCCATGTCATATTGAGATGTGACCTTCATCGATAGGGTTCCCCCTCCCGGCATGGCCTCTATGGCATTGTTCAGAAGGTTCCTGAGTATCCTGGTGAAGCTGGTCTCGTCAATCTCCACTATCAATAGTGCCTCGTCGTACTGAGTCTTTACCCTGACGTTTCTAGGCAGGAAGGTCTCGTCAAGGACCTTCCTCATGAGCTGGTTGACCTCGATGAAAGCATCCCCTAGTGAGTTGCTTGAAACCGTTTCGCGTATCTTCTCAGCGACTTGTAGTGAGACCTCGGCGTTTGCGTCGATACTGTCCGCTATCTGTGGGATCAACTCGGGCTGGTTGCGGATCAACAGGCTGGCGTTGATGATGCTGAGGATGTTTTTCTGCAGCTCACCTTTGACCATGGTGGTCACCTTCTCAGCGTGGTCCAGACGGCCCAGGGCGTAGTTGAGATTCCTGCGTTTTTCCTCCTCCTCTATCGCATCCTCGTCATTCCGTTTTATCCTGTTGAACGTGAACGCGACGTGATATGCGAGCGTTTCTAGGAGCTTCCTGTCGTCCTCTGTGAAGTCGTTTAGCTTCAGACTCTCAACGTTTAGCACGGCCACTGTTTCCCCGTTGAGCACGGCGGGCACTGCCAGCTCCGATTTTGCATCAGTTGGCCCCCTGATGAACTCCGGAGTCTTTGATGTGTCAGGGACGAGAATGCTCTTCGCTTCCCTAACAGCCTTCGTGGTTATACCTTTCCCGAGGATGGGCATGGTGAGGTCCATATACTGGGCTCCTCTAATTCCCAGGGTCTTTAACTGTGAGCCCTCGACTATGTGGAATGTTATTGTCTGATACTCAAAGACGGTTTCCATGATGTCCAGAGTCTTTTCAGATACCTCCTGGATGGTTACTGCCGAGCTAAGCCGCATCGCCTGCTGGTATATGGCATCAAGGCGTTCCGCGTTTCTCTTTTTCTCGGTAATGTCTCTAATGAAGACGAGGTGCGCTTCCTCACCTTGGTAGGTGGTCTTGCTCAGGGTGACCTCTCCTCCCCTCATGGTTCCATTATCTGTCCTGAAATCTATCCCAAAGACGTAGCTTGAGCCATCCGCTGGCGGGTTAAACTGGTCTTCGATATCAATGAAGTACTCCCGGATGTCTCTCCCGACGCCGCTTTCCATCTTATCAAAGCCGATTAGCCTGCTGGCTGATTTGTTCAGGAATTGTATCTTGTTATCCTTCAGAATGACGATGGCGTCCCTGCTCTCCTCGACCACTTTCTTGTACAGTTCATCCGTGCGGTGCTTCTCCACCGTGTCCCTGATCCTCTTGGCAAGTACCTGGAAATGTGTTGGCTCTCCCTCTTTTCGGAGGTAGTCGTCTATTCCGGCATTGAACGCTTTCTCGGCTACCTCCTCGCTTCCCTGACCCGTGTACAGAATGAACGGGATGTTACTATTCTCACGAAGTTTCTCGGCGAGCTCGACGCCGTTCATGCTCAGCATCTTGTAATCGCTAATAATACAGTCGAAGGCATTCTCCTTTTGCAACCTCAAGGCTTCTTCTGGGGAATGAATTGATCTTACCATGAGGTCTTTGTCAATTTGCTCAAGGAACAGCTTGGTTAACTCCAGTTGGGTTTCCTCATCATCTACGTGGAGTATTCTAAGCGGGCGTTCACCTGTCATTATTGTCGTCTCTGAGCGGTAATATATGAAGAATAAATGGGTGTTTTAAAGTTAATAATGTTTGGAATACTATTTCTATTAAATCCGTTTGAATATTTTTTAGATTAAATTTGTTCTAGATAATGAATTACCAATTGGTTGGAGTATATTTTAAGTAAATTAATAAGAGTTGGTATTATGTCAAGACATTTTTCATAGATTAAAAAAGAAACACAATGTCACTATAACATGAGACAATGCCATTATATGGGAGACAAAGATGTATTCATCTTCGAATAAGGTTAATAACGAACCCCATACTCTGAACACGAAATGGTGGCCCTAATCAAAGAGGTATTGCCCGCAATAATAGCCTCGGACCAGGAGGGACTTGACGAGATGCTTAACCGAGTAAAGGATTTCGCTGGAAACATTATGCTGGACCTGATGGATGGAAAACTGGTCAAGGCCTCATCACTGGACTTTCCCATGAGCCTACCGGAAGGACCCCGGTACCAGTTCCACGTAATGGCAGTTGATCCCATTCAGAGATTGATTAATGCCCCCGATGAGGTTGATACAGTCGTGCTCCACGCAGAGACCCTTGACGATATCGAAGTGGCCGTCGAGGCGGCCCACGAGAAAAAGGTCAAGCTCTTCATAGCCTTGAACCCGGAAACTCCCATCAGTGTACTGGAACCATACCTTGACAGACTCGATGGCGTGCTCATTATGTCCGTTCACCCAGGCCAGTACGGGGCAAAGTTCCTGCCTGAGCAGCTTGAAAAGGTCAAGGAGATCAGGGCACATTCTGAGACCATTACTATCGAGGTTGATGGCGGCATGAACGACAAAACCATGGTGACTGCCGTCAATGCTGGCGCAAACCAGATCGCGTCTGGCTCGTATATCATGAAGAGCGGTGACCCCGAGGCGGCCTACGAGTCCCTAAGGGCCCTCTTCTAATACTCGGCATCGAACAAGTTTATTATCAACAGACCACTGACCAACGGAGAAACGGAGGGAGAAGACTTGGCAAAGGGATTGAACGTAGTATCCGAGGGGCAGCGAATCAACCTGCGCGTCTACCAGAGATTCTTCTATCCGGTTACCCAGAAATGGGAGGGCGAGGAGTTCATCGTTTACTCTGACACCGGGAGGCAGAGAGAGATCAACTACAACCATATCGAGAATTACGGCCTTGATGATCCATTCGCCAGGGACAGGTTGGTACGGCTGGCTAGAGCCCTAAATGCATTGGAATGTCAAAAAGGTGAAAGAGGCATCAAGGAGTGCAGAGTGACCATCTGCACGAACAAGGAGCTGTTCGACCCCACGACTGTAGATATCAAGTATGTCCCTTTTGACCCGGAAAGGCTCCAGAGCCTCGTAGCCAAGATTAAGATCGAACGCCGTAAGATCGAGTGGCGTAAAAGAATGAAATCTTAGTTGAGGCGGGCGTCGAACTCGTCCAGTACTGCCTGCAAATGCTCCTTCGGAATCTTCATGCCGCATGCCCTGCTATGGCCTCCCCCGAATCCACCGTACTTTGACGCAATCTCCTTACACATATCGCCCAGGTGCTCCTTTAGCATCATCTCCCCCCTGAGGCTCATGTTGTAGTGCTCGCCATTGGTCTTGTAGCTGATGCCGACATCTGTTCCCAGAGTGTCTATCAGGAGATTCGAGATACCCCCTGTACTGTAATCATTGATTGACTCCATAAACGCGACCCTTCCCTTCACAATAGCGTTCCCTGGGATCAGCTCCTTCATCTGGGTCATCTCCTCAAGGCTCTGGATCGACTTTTCCACTAGCCCCGGTATCCTGTGGGGATAACTGAACTTGCTCAGCTCATCAAGGACCAGGCGTTTGAAGTCCATAGTCTGGTCTCCTCCAAGGGCGTGGGTCAGTAGCTGTGCCTCGTGCTGAGCGAACTTTCGGTCCAACTTTGCCATAATCGGGCCTGCTAGAGGTCCGTTTTCGAACATATCAGAGATAGCGGCGTAGGCAGCGAGACGTTTTCCTTCCTGTCCCAGCTGTTCCTTGAATGTGTCGTAGACCAGCACAGAGGCGCAGTCATCTGTCTGAAGCCTGATGGTTACACCCGCCTCAGTGAGGCGCTCCATCAACTCAGGGCTCATCTGGTGGTGGTCGATGATATGGACGTCCGCAAATTCCCGTATCCTTAGAAGCTCCGACTCAAGGGAGTCCCTTACGTTCAGGTCACATATGTAAAGCACATCTACTGGGAGTTTGACGTCTTGAAGTGCCTTCTCCAGGTTGTCGTAGTTGGCTAGGTATATGTCGCTCTCTCTGGCTCTCTTGAGGAAAGCGCCACATGTGAGCCCGTCCGTATCGTCGCCGTGTACTATCGATAGAACTGTCATCTTATTGTCCCCGAATTTTCTTTTAACTTAGAGGCGTCATTAAAAAAGGGTGGGGTACCCCTTGAAACCATCGATTATTGATGGTTAATATTTCAAATAGTAGTAGTGGGTTCTATTTCGACATGTCAAACGAGATGGCTATTGTGCTCATCAACATGAAACCGGATGCCGAGGGCATAACAGAGTCCCTAAATGCCATAGAGGGTGTTAAGGAGGTCCATGGCCTCTACGGGATCTACGATATCATCGTGTTCGTTGAGGCGGAGTCCATGAGCGCGTTGAAGGATATTATCAACACCAAGATCAGGCGGCTAGGGGACATCAACGCAACGCTGACCATGATAGTCGGTTAATTCCCTAGTACCCTTTCCCAGGATCACATATATTGTTGAGTTTCTCTCCTTTCACGTAACGTTCCAGATTGACGCAGAACTGGTTCACTATCCTGTCACCGATGTATGGACTGCTGTGGCTGTCGTGTGGGACAAGCAGCACGTTCTCCATATCCCAAAATGCATGATCCTCTGGCAGCGGCTCAACTTCGAGGGCGTCAAGGTAAGCACCATCAAACCATTTTCCCTCCAGTGCCTTGATCAGTGATGGCTCCTCTGCCACCGCCCCCCTTCCGATGTTGATATAATGCGACGTGGGCTTCATCGCCCTGAACTCTGCCTCACCAAGCATTCCCTTTGTTTCTGGCGTCAGCGGGGCGGCAACCACAACATAGTCCGCTTCAGGGATATACTCGATGAGCTCCGATACTGGGAACACTTTGTCCACGTTGGGCACCTCTTCGACCCTTCTCTTCGTCCCGATTACCTTCATGTCAAACGCTTTGCACAGCGCCGCTGTCCTCTTCCCTATGTTTCCCAGCCCGATGATGAGGACCGTTCTCTTGTACAACTCATCACATTTTAGTTGGCTCCATAGGTGCTTTTTCTGGTCAATCCTTCTCTGTTTCAGGAGTTTGGCATGATCCAGCATGGCAGTGATGACTGCCTCGGCTATTGGGTAGGTGTGGAGACCGGGGGCGTTTGTGAGGGTTACGGACCCATCGAGCACTTGCGGTGTGATGTTGTCGCTGAAACCTGTGCTGCAGAGTTGTATCCATTTCAGTCCAGGCACGAAGAACTTTTTGTAGTCCTCCCAGTCCAACTCGCCGTGGTAGTGGGTCCTGTTTCCTCCCTCGGCGAGGACCACTTCAAGACCGTCAACATCCATGACTCTGTTCGGGGGAATCTCTATCAGTTCAATATCTGGGCTTATTGCTTTGATCTGCTCCTTGTGTTTGTCCTGGAGCCAGTTGAGGTCACTTTTGGGGAACTGATATCCTCTTGGGATACCGCTAACGGCTACCTTGATGGTCATAGGATGAAGACAGGGGGTATGTTATAGAAAAGGGATTAGGCGGCAATTCTACCAGGTGGGGCCCCGGCCCTCTTTGCCTCGATCCACTCCAGGTAGGACTGGATCACCTTCAGCCCGATGGTTCCAAAGGTGAAGTAGATGAACACCCTCAAGTCCATCCTGATGAGGCTTGTTACGCCTGCTTCCTCGATTGTAAACTCTGTGAGTCCCATGCTCATGATGTTTCCTGCCCCGAGTAGGATCACCGTGAACATTAGTGATGACAGGTTCTGTGCGATAGTTACAAGAAGTGAAATAATGCTTGTCTCGTCAACGAATCCCTTTACCAGCGTCAAGGTGGCTGTTACGGCCCCTATCATCATCATCTGGTTGAACAGGGACGGTAGGTCGAAGCCATATTCCGTGGCCATAGTCATGATTTCTGGGCTCAGGTAGCTAGGCGCGACGTATGGGATACCCACGAATATAACGAGGGTTATCAGAGCCGATATTATGGCTCCTGTTGTGTTCTTTGCCATCACTGGGCGCCTCCTGACATGGTCAAGGTGTTACTGAAACTAATGAGGTCATATAGTGTGGTTACCCGCATATCGATGACCCATGCAACATCAGCGCCCTCCACAAGATACTCCTCCGCTAATGCTTGTGAAAGCGATAACTCAAGGTCCACCGGGACTTGGGACATGGCGGGTATCACAAGCTCTGCTGAGTCACTGACTATCTCTTCATCTCCGTCAACAACCAGGCTAATGGAAACACTGAGCTCAGCGGCGAGATACCCCGGATTGCTAGGAGTGATTGAGAACGGAATGACAACTGGGTCGCCAATCTGGATATCAATCTCTCCCTCCCCCTGTGGTATAGCCGTGGAGAAGACGCTTACCATCGTGTACATTCCTAACACCATGGCCACGGTCCCGGTGAGCTGGACGATGGTTATGAGCAAGCCAATGATCTTAGATGCCTTCATAATCATTCACTGATATCCAATCCCAGTCACGGTATTAAAACTGTAAGCTAATATATTCAAGAAACTACAATACTTCAATTTGTTCTAACTGTAAATAGGCAGTATATGGATGTCTACATGAAAAACCTTTAAAAAACACAAGATTAAGGAGCTATTAAATGGGCATATGCTATCACTGTGGGATTGAAGTAGAACAGCCATTCCGCTGCCCCCACTGTAACTTGACCTTCTGCGATGAACATGGTACTCAAAAGTCGCACAAATGCATGGCCCAAAACCGTCAGCTGTCAGGTGGAACCACTGAACCAGCAGCTACAAAAACTATCCACTTTGTTGAGCCTGAGAAAGAGCCTCAAAAGCCCAGAATTGTGAGGCGGAAGAAGCAGAGGCAAAGCATCTTAGGCGCGGGCGTATCACCGAGGAAATTGGTTCTAGTAGCCCTTATTGTCGCCATTAGTCTGGCAAGCATCATGATAATCAACCAGTGGGAACCCGATCCAGAGCTACCAAATGTAGGCGGGGTTTTCCCGATATCTGCCGAGACCGTGAGGATTCAGAAGTACGTGATTGAGCTTATCAACAAAGAAAGGGACGAGATTGAGTTACTGCCCCTTGTCTATGACAACAACAGTATTGCCCAGAGATACGCCGAAGGCCTTCTGGAGACAGGGGATTTCAAGCACAACCCGGCACTACCCAGGACTATGGGTGAAAATATTGATATCTTCATTGCCGCGGGAGAGTTCAACGCAACTGAAGTCCTGGATTTCCTAGTTTATGGGCAGGTCTACAACGACGCGGACAACAACTGGGGCAACAGGAACAACATCTACTACGAGACCTACACAATGGCAAGTATCGGTATCGCTTATGATGATGAAATATTGTATTTAGTTATTAACTTCAGCTAAGTAATTTCAATTCTATATCGTTTTCTAGGCTGTTCATTTAAAAATGAGGCATGCGGAAGCTAAGGCCCAAGTCAAATCATTTATGGGTGGATTCTTCACCGAAATTAGCTTGTTTGCACTCGTTTATATCGCTAGTTACAACTATCGCACAATGTTTATGTAATAAAAGAAAAAATATTTACCGCCGAAAAACCTCGACGGTGTGCTGAAGGTCGCTCTCACCCAACGCCTGAACCGTGTAAGCAATGAGCTTGCCTAGGTTGTCTAGGTCCGAAAGGCTGATGACCTCGTTCGGGCTATGCATGTACCTGTTGGGCATGCTAATGAGGCCGCAGATTGTACCACCGCGCTCTACCTGGATCGCCCATGCATCAGTACCGCTCCTTGATGGAACACCTTGTCTCTGACATGGAACCTCGTGTTTCACGGCCGCTGACTCCATCATTTCCCATAGCTCCCGTGTAAAGTTGCCGCCAAGGGCAACAACTGGACCCTTGCCTAGCTCTATCCCCGCAACCAGGTTAGCCTTGACGCCCGGTGCCACCGCGTGCGTTACGTCGGTGGCTATCGCTGCCCACGGCTTGATGTTATAAGACGCGATGGTCGCTCCCCTCAGCCCGATTTCCTCCTGGACCGTTGCCACAAAATGGACCTTGATATTCTTCGGAGGATTCTCCTTGAGTATCTCCATGGTCTTGACTAGACCCGCGACGCAACATACATCATCGAAAGCTGGCCCAACGATCTTGTCGGAATCCCTCGTTCCCAGGCGTGTCACATCCAGGTATGGCGTACAGACGGTTCCCGACTTGATACCCAGCTTCACCGCTTCCTCCTTGGAATCCACCCCTAGGTCAAGGAGCATATCCTTCAACGCCGGACTCTTGTCCCTCTCCTTTGCGTCAGTCAGGTGCGCAGCCTTAACGGCAACCGCCCCGATTATATAGTCCTCCGGACCATCGCCTATCCAGACCTTGACTCTGGTTCCGTATGCGACTCTCTTATCCCAGCCGCCTACTTGGGTGAAACCTGCGAACCCGTTGTCCTGGACATGGGTGATCATGAATCCTAGCTGGTCATAGTGGCCCGCCAACATAACATCCCTCTCACCGTCTCCGAGTGTCCCGATCACGTTCCCCATAACGTCGACGCTGACCGTTTCACAATACTTGCTAAATACATCGATGATTCGCTCCCTGCGCTGCTGCTCAAACCCTGTGACGCTCGGGGCTTGCATAAAGTATTGAAGTGTATCGTACAAATCTACCATAGATATCGTTGTGAGTTTCCATTTGGCAAAGTTAAGCTTATTCCCCAAAAGGTGGACAAACCCCCAACGCTTTTACGGGGCTGACAACCCTCAATTTCTATGGATCCAAAACACGCCATTGTCCGAATCCCCGGCAACATGTACACGAGCTGTCTCTCAGAACACCCACTACATCACACCGTGAACCTCAAGAAGGCAAGGGAGCAACATGCAAAGTACTGCGAGACCCTGTCTGAGCTCGGCCTTGAAGTGATTCACGTCCCCCGTGACGACGAGTATCCCGATAGCTGTTTCGTGGAGGACAACGCGGTAGTCGAGAACAACAAGGCGTTGATATGCAGGATGGCGAAAGAGTCACGGCGTGGAGAGCAACCAGGGGTAGCAGCGGTTCTTGAGGAAATCATGCCCATCAAGTGGGCAGAAGCCCCCGCAACTATCGAGGGCGGGGACGTGGTCCATGCCAAAGGTAAGCTCATCAGCGGGATAAGCGGTCGTACCAACCTTGAAGGCGTGGCACAGATGAAGGAATGGCTGGATGTCCCCGTTGCGACAGTATTTGATCCCACTATTATGCACCTGAAGAGCTACGTAACCTACCTCGGCAAGGACATCATGATAGCAACCGAAAAATACGCAAAACACCCCGCGCTGGAGGGATTCAACATACTAATCCCGCCATGCGAGGATGAGTACGCAGCCGATACCTTGGCAGTTGGAGATACTATTCTCATGGCGGCAGGATACGATACTGCGCAACTCATGGTAAAAGAGGCTGGTTTCGACGTCATCAGCATGGATGTCTCCGAAATACAGAAATGCGATGGGGCACTGACCTGCCTCAGCATCCTTTTCTAACTATATACACCTGAAATTTCCTTCACTAGTAATATACATAAGCAATGATCGTTCGGAAATAGCTATGAGTACTTGGGGCCTATTCAAGACACTATCATCAAAGTCACGTCTCGTCGTTATCGATGTTCTTGAAACGGGCCCGCATAGGTACTCCGAGATAATGCGGATCTCAGGCTTAAACACAACAGACCTCTCACGCCAATTAACCAGGCTCATCAAGGACTCTATTATTGAGAAGGATTCATCTGACCTGTATCAGTTGACACAATTTGGTCGACTGGTAATGACCGCGATCCCAATGGGCTCTTTCCTAATTGAATATCAAGGATATTTCAACACCCATGACCTGTCCATCATTCCATCCAACTTGATAGAAGACATTTCTTCTTTAAGGAAAGGGAATATGGTGAGTTCAGTTTACGAGTCAATAAATCTCCAACGAAATGTAATCCCGACAATACAAGAACGATTTTGGATGTTGACCGACGATCTCTCCTCCTCCTGGACCTCCTCAATACAAAGCTTGCTAGAGCATGACGTAGAGATACAAGCAATAGTGACCCCTGATCTGGCTGAAAAGATTAAGCAAGAGGCCACCCCCATCATCAAAGAAAAGATGCATGTCAGAACAATGGACAGCGTACCCCTTGTTCTCGGTTACAGCGACAAACACTCTCTAATCTGTTTCCCAAATCTCGATGGAGACCCCGATCGGAATCATTACCTGTTTGGGTACGATGCTGTCTTTAGGCATTGGGTGTTTCATTGTTTTAGATACTTTTGGGAGCAAGCGACACCATTCCATCTTTAAGAAAATTTACCCGTCCAAACGGACGGGTTTTTTTGTCATGTTGGTGACTTGTACGAGTCTCCCACAAAGGATATGAAGACTTTGTGACACACCTGTCAACCTTGTTACGTTGATGTAACCAAACTAATCTGTGGATAACTGGTTTTTTGTACTCGAACAACAAGATTATGATGATTAGATTTGAGCAAAACGACATATACCACACCAGGGATGGAGCACCTTCCCTTCTGCAGCGCCGTCAAGGCGGGCGACTTTATCTTCCTAAGCGGCACGGCCGCCCTCAAGGACGACGACGGCAACGACCTCACTACCATCGACGGGCAGACCCACCAGATAATGAAACAGATGGCCAGGACCCTGGCAAACTTTGATGCGACCCTGGACGATCTGGTCAAGGTCACCATATTCATCGGCGAGCAAGCCGAGTGGTCCAAGATGAACGACGTCTACAGGAGCTACTTTAAAGGGGATCTCCCCGCCAGGGCCACCTGCGTCGCCGGCCTCGTGGTCCCAGGCTTCCTCATAGAAATGGAGGCCATGGCCTACAAGCCCTAGCCCATATTTTCCCGTAATGGTGGGGTTATCTACTATTCTCCCCATTAGGGAATATCTAAATAGAGGTACATTGTATACCATCAAAGCTCAGGGGTTGAAACAATGTCACTAAGGGACCCAGTTAAGATCGCGATCGCAAGAAGCCACAGGATAGACAAGACCGTATGCAGGAGCTGCGGCGTAACAAACCCCCCGAGGGCTACAAAGTGCAGGAAATGCCGTAGCAAGAACCTCAGGCCGAAGCGCGCAAAGAGCGCGAACCTCTAATCCTCAACATCATAACTCACTTCTAGCACATTTTTACTGTTACGATACCTAGTTTTAGTGATCTTTATCGATCCCACAGCGCCGGTCCTCTCCGTGTGCTTGTTACCGCAGCAGTTCACGTTCCAGCCTGGAAGGTGGAACACCTTGACCTGCTGGATGTGATCGGGCAGCGGCCACTTGTCGTATATTAGGTCCCCCCACCGCGTCTCGGCCTCGCTCCTGCTCATATTGTGTATTTCTACCTCTGCGTCCTCAGTCACCTTCGCGTTTGCCTGCCTCCCTATCTCCGCTATCTCCTCCACGGTTGGCTTCCTGTTGAACTCCACCGCAATTCTGCCATGGAGATCTTTCACGTTGGCGCTAGTACTCCAGTTAGCGTCCTCGCCCAAGACTTTGACAATGGCCCCCTTGATGATGTGCAGTGCTGTGTGTGCCCTAACCTCGTCCGACATGGCAGAGAAGAGGGTGTGACGATTGAAAAAACGTTTGGGCAGGCTGGGATGCCCTACTCCCAATGCTTGCTGAGCCTGTCCAGCTCGGAGATATCCTCCGGCTTCACTATCTGGAACTCCTTGCCAAGGTGCCACGGGAAGACCAGGAAGAACCACCTGTTGAGGCAGTCAACGTAGTTGAACCAACTCCAGAGCAGATCTTCAAGCTCGTCCTTTGTCTTGACCTCGGGCAGCACCCCGTCGATTGCCTGGCTGAACTTGTACAGATTTGGCACGTTTAACCATGGCGCGGGGCAGTTTGGAGGGTCTTTATCCCCCAACATCTTTGAGATGTGGAGTGTGCTGTACATCCAGATTTTCTTACAAACCTCAAGGCTCATGTCTGGGTCCTTTATGGCGGAGGATACAGCGGGCTTTGCGCACTTCCAACCCATTGCCTGTGTGTCCGCTATGAGGAAAACCAGGTTTCCCAGAACTTGGCCTCCGACGCTTGCTCCACTGGGGAAGATGCCCTTCTTGCACATTGTTATCTCCTCGGGCTCGTCCCAGAAGATACGGTCGATCTCGTCCTCGATCATGTCCTTAACTTTTACCCAGCTCATTCCACGTGCCTCCTGGCATACATTAGGATAGGCTCGTGTAGCATGTAGTAGGCGTTCCATACCGCCTTACCTGCCTTGATGAGAACGGGCATCTGGGCCTCGCTGACCTTTCCCACCACTGCGCCGCTGACCATGATTGGCTCTGTGCATGGGCCGTAGTAGCAGCTCAGGCCGCCGTAGCCGCCGTGGACGCTGTAGTTGATGCTCCCTGGCTCTATCTGGCTGAACATCCGCTTGGTCCTGCCCATGACAACGCCCGTCTTAACCGGGTGTCTTGGTGGCCTAGCGGCAGCGCTGAACTCCTCCCCCGTGCTCACGGGGTGTCTGCAAAACAGCTTAAGTGGCTCCTCCAGGTTTTCCCATAGGAGGGTGCAGAGCTCAGGCTCCTCGTCCTCGAGAAGAGTGGCCACGACTGTGATCTCCTCGCTTGGCCACTCCAGTTCTATCTTTCTTGCCATGGGAATGATACCGTCCGCGAGTATTTGAAACAGGCTCTTATTTGTCTAGAAGAGGGTCCTCTAACCCTTTTTTAATGTTTAATTTCTCTAAAATGCAAGTTGCCCAAGTGTTCTCACTTGGAGATGTCAGTTTTTCGCGAGCCCAAGCCCGTGAATCTTTTGAAGCCCATCTCCTTCGTTTCAGCGGTCTTCCGTCTTTCGCTCCTTTGGCGGTTTTCCGCTCCCACTCGGGCATTTCTATAATGTACGAATAATCTATATCACAGTTCGGTTACGTGAGGGAGGCAACTGGTGAATTTTTTCTGGCCGTGTTTAATAGGGTTTTAACATGGATGTTATAATAACATCCCATATCTCTGAGACAATACAATCTTTTAGTCTGTGAATCAAGGACACGGACACCGTGGATGCCTGTTTGTATCATCCAATCCCTGTTATTCTCGTAGAATGCATTTAATGTACGTTGATGGTTAGATGAACATCAGGAGTATTTTTAAATCAGGTTACACGTACAAGAAGGCGCGCGAGCCCGTAGCTCAGCTTGGATAGAGCACAGCCCTCCTAAGGCTGGGGCCGAGGGTTCGAATCCCCCCGGGCTCGCCATCTACACCAAACGAATACCTCTTACTGCATGCATGAAGACAAAGAATTTGATGGATTGGTTTTCTACTCTTTGACATACCGCGCACGCAATTATTAACAAGTAGCTATTTCATTTTTCTACAATACTGAAATATCTATAGTTTACTATGTAGAAAATTATAATTACCGATCTTATAGTACTTATCGTCGAAGTGTTATGCATTGACCGCTCTATTACTCAAGGTGCTAGGAAAAGACAAACTGCCTAGATTCTTCGACATTTTGAAGAATCATGGTTCTGTTTTTGCTCCCGTCAAACATGGTGAGAAAAACCATTCCTTCCAGAAAGTGGATTCAATGGAAAAGGTTGAACTGAATTACAACCGAACCATGATCTCGCCGAAAAAAATGTTTATTGCTCCCGAGGAAACCATTTTCACGTTCGACAAAAAGAAGGAGATATACATAGAACCTGAGGAATCCTCGGAAAAACTCGTTATGTTCGGTGTCCATCCCTGTGATCTTCATGCACTGAATCTATTAGCAAAGGTGTTCCTTGAGGAGTTCACTGATACCCTATACTCGTCAAGGAGAGATAGAACTCTCATTGTGGGTATTAGCTGCAGTCCAGATGATTTCTGCTTCTGCAAGTCAACCGGGACAAGCTTCGCATCAGAAGGGTTTGAGCTCTTCCTCCACGATATCGGCGAAAAATATCTCGTTAGAGTAGGTTCTCCAAAGGGTCTCCGAATAATCAGCGAAAACCCAGATCTGTTCACTGAACTGGGTGATAATGACCTCGACCAATTCAAGGCGGTAGAAAACGAGAGAATGAACTCTTTCAAAAAGTCCATTGAGATGGCTGGTCTCCAGGACATGCTTGACCTGTCCTATGATAGCCAAATCTGGAAAGAGTATGGTGACCGATGTTTGGGATGCGGATCATGTAACATGGTTTGCCCCCGATGCAGGTGCTATGATGTTCAGGACAACATTGACCTCAATCTCACCACAGGGGAGAGGGTTAGGCGTTGGTACAGTTGTATGTTACAGGACCACGGTCTTGTTGCAGGTGGTCACAACTTCAGGCCTAGTGCGTATGAGCGGATTAGAAACCGTTTCAATTGTAAGGGAAGCTTGAGAGAGGACATGCCCAACTGCGTCGGTTGTGGAAGATGCTCCGTTTACTGCCCAGCTGATATTGATTTCCTTGAAATAATGAGTAAGATTAGAGGTGAGTCCCAATGATAAAGATCAACCCGCTAATGCCTGTGAAGGCCAAGATCACAGAGATCCAGAAAATGACTGATATCGAAAAGTTCGTGACCATCAATTTTCAGGACCCCACGGACCAGACGAAATTTAAATACATGCCGGGGCAGTTCATCAAACTCGGTGTCATGGGCGTTGGAGAGGCCCCCATCTCGATATGCACGGCTCAGACTGAAAAAACAGGTCTTGAGCTTTGTATCCGAAATGCAGGTAGGGTAACCAACGCTATCCACAAACTTGAAGTGGGTGACAGTGTCTGGGTTAGAGGTCCATACGGAAACGGTTTCCCGATGGAGGATTTCGTGGGAAAGGATCTCTTACTTGTTGCAGGTGGTCTAGGGGTGGCACCCATTCGTGGTGTGCTTCAATATGCCCTCAACAACAGGGAGAGGTTTGGGAAGATCTGTCTCCTCTACGGTGTCAGGAACTATGATCTAATGCTATATCGAGACGAGATACTTGAACATTTCAAACACGGTGATAGTTATGATGTCAAGACCTACCTAAGCTACGAGGACGAGACCGATAAGGTGTTTATGGGACTACAACAAGATATGAACGATAGATGTATCCACGGACTGGTCACCAAGCTATTCGGGTTACTAGACCCTCAGGACGCAAATACCGTGGCCATACTCGGAGGACCTCCAATCATGTACCGGTTTACGGCCATGGAACTTGATAAGCTGGGAGTCCCTCCAGAACAGATATTCATGACCCTTGAGCGTCGGATGCGATGTGGAGTAGGCCAATGCGGCCACTGCCTTGTCGGCACCGGGAAATCAATCAAGTATGTGTGCAAGGACGGACCGGTGTTCACACAGTGGGATGCAATAAACACGAAGGGGATGATCTAAGATGAGCAAACCAAGACTAGGGATTTTCAGCCTGACAGGATGTGCGGGAGATCAGTTACAGATACTCAACATGGAGGACGAGTTACTTGATCTTGTCAGCAGGTTTGTGATAGTTGATTTCCAAGAGGGAAGCAGCTACAAGGAGCCGGGAGAAGTGGACATAGCCTTCGTTGAGGGGACAGTGTCAACAGAACATGACCTCAAGAAGCTGAAAGAGATCAGAGAGAGGTCCAAGGTCATCATAGCTTTCGGTAACTGTGCCATCGACGGATGCATACAGTCCATGAGGAATGACCAGACGACATTGGCTGAGAAACTGCAGGATGTCTATGGAGTGGAGCCAGGTTTCTTCGATGCGCTACCCTCAAAACCAATCAGAGAGTATGTCACGGTAGACCTCCAGATACCAGGGTGCCCTGTCGAGAAGACTGAGGTACTCAAGGCAGTCTCATCTCTGCTACACGGAGACCTCCCACAGAGGTATACCTACCCGGTCTGTGTAGAGTGCAAGATCAACGAGTATCCTTGCTTGATCACAGAAGAGTCAAAGCCCTGCCTTGGACCAATCATAAAAGCAGGATGTAACGCGAGATGTCCATCCCTAGGTCTTGACTGCATAGGATGTCGGGGAACCGTTGAGGGATCAGAAACTTTTGCTGCCGAGTACAAGATGTTACTCGACTTGGGATATACCGAAGTGGATATCATGAACAGGCTGAGGGTCTTCAGCGGCGAGCTTGCGGCTGGGTTCTTAGGAGGTAACAACAATGAGTAAAACCATAACAATAGACGAACTTACACGGGTCGAAGGCCACGGTGGAATCGAGGTAATACTGGAGGGTAATAAGGTGAAGGACGTCAAGTTCAACATCTTTGAAGGTCCACGGTTCTTCGAGCATCTCATCAAGACTATGCAGTACGATAAAGTACCTGATGTTACCAGACGGATTTGCGCTATTTGCACTGCCAGTCATAGCTTGGCAAGTATAGGAGCCATCGAAAACGCGTTTAAGGTGGACTCAACACCACAGACTCACAGGCTAAGAGACCTACTAATCCACGGAGAGACGATAGAAAGCCATGCGTTACACGTTTTCATGTTGGCGTTGCCGGATTTCCTAGGGTTTCCAGACGCTATCCACATGAGCACAGCGCATCTTGACGCCGTCGAGGCTGCTCTTGATCTCAAGAAAACTGGGAACATGATCCATACTGCACTGAGTGGTAGAGATGTGCACGGAATGAACGAGCGCGTTGGGGGCTTCTCCAAAGTTCCATCCGAGGATGCTCTACTTGAGATCAAGGAACAGCTATTGAAAGTGCAGCCCACTACAGTTCTTGCCGTAAATCTTCTAAGCGGTTTCACTCTTCCGGATTACAACGTTTCCGACAACGTGCTTCTCGCGTTGGACTCAGGCGCCGAGTTCGGCTATCTGGGTGACCATATCCTCACTTCTGATAATGAGCGAATCCCAGAGAAAGAATATGAGAGCTTGACAAACGAGTCGGTTAATCGCCATTCGTACGCCAAGTTCTCGTCCTACAAAGACAGGCCTTTCATGGTTGGAGCTTTACCGAGATTATACTTCAACCACGGGAAACTCAAAGGAACAGCCGCCGAACTGTACAATGAACACGGAGGGCTTCTGGATTTCAGGAATACCATCAGCAACAATCTAGCACAAGCCATCGAACTCGTACACGATGTTGAACACAGCGTAAAGGTAATAGACTCATTGATAGACTCCGGTCTGGAAAACGAGGGCTTGGTTGATTTCGAGGTTTTCGAGTCCAGAGGCATCAACGCGGTTGAAGCTCCAAGAGGTCTTCTTTACCACGACTACACTTTTGACGGTGAGGGACGGATAACAAAGTCAAACATCATAACCCCAACCGCCCAAAATGCCTACAACATCGAGAAGGACACAAGGGTCATAGCAGGTAATCTGGCTGACAAACCGGTGGACGAGGTGAAACATGCACTCGAGATCATGGTGAGAGCCTATGATCCATGTATCTCCTGTAGCGTTCATGTTGCCCAAATTAAGTAGAAGCCTAAACCTCTTTCACCATTTTATTTTCCATATATGTTACAAGCTACTACCTACCTGTCGGGCATGATCATGTTGAGCGCGCACAATGATACCCAAGGAGTACTAGGATTCTCCTATAACTCTGAAAAATGAAATTGGCCTTTTTTCTCATGCAGTCCTAGTTAATGAACTGTTACAGATTTGCCCGTAGTGTCCTTAAGAGTCATGGTTAGACCGATGAGCGCGATTATCGTGGCGACTCCAAAGTAGAAGCTATAGACATAGCCTTGTGCTCCACCGAAGCCAGCTACGATGGAAGTCATAACCATGGGGCCTACCAGTCCACCCAGGTCCATGAATGTCCTGAACGTGCCTATACCAATTCCCCTGACCTCGTCGGGTACCGCGTCTGCTATGTAAGCCGGAACCACACCATAGACGATTCCCCAAAATATCCCCTTGAAGAACATCATTACCAGTAGTGGAATGAATGAAGGGAATATCGTTATTCCGAATATTGATAGAGCTCCAATGGCAAATCCGATTAGGAGAATCTTTTTCCTGCCCATCTTGTCGCTTAAAGCGCCCCCGATGAGGTTGCCTGAGATGCTACCGATGGTGCTGGCTGATACAAGTAGCGCGTACTGTGTCAGAGGTAGTCCGAGGTTCTCCGTAGCGTAGATAGGTAGTATGGTGCCTAGGAGACCACTGTTTATCATCATGGTGACTAGATTGATTATGCAGGCAACTATGAGCGTCTTGCTGAGAACTTTCTTCATCTCTTCCCTCGTAGGGATGAGGCTCACCTTCTTGTTGCTTATTTTCATAGTGCTGTTGTTTCCCCTAATCATGGTTACCGATATCAATGCGATGACCGCTACGATTGTTGTGAGAAGAAAGTTTAATCGTGGACCATAAACTGCTGCGACATAGCCACCAATAGTCTGACCCATGAAGCTTCCGACCATCTCTACGGCCTGGAAGATTCCCATTGCCCTGCCTCTCTTCTCCGCGGGGAATAGACGACTAACGTAGCTCATGCCTATACAAAAGAAACTGGCGTCACCCATTCCCCAGATCATTCTGGCGACGATGAGCATCCAGATGTTTGTGGTCCTGTAACAGAGGTAGGCCCCGATGACTGCAAATACCCTTCCCACAATCAGAGGGAGTCTTGGTCCCATCCTGTCGCTCAGGACGCCGATGGGGAACTCTGTGAACATCCTCAGGAGGAAATATCCTGATACGGCGAATCCGACTAGCTGGAGAGATGCTGTGAACTCGGTCCTGACGAAGGGCGCGAAGATGGGCCAGATAAAACCTCCTGCGAACATCGTCAATGTCCCGCTAATAACCATGAGATAATATTCGCGCATGCTGTTTTCCAATATATACACCAGACCGAGAATATGGATGAACTCTTACATTTAAACTAAATGTATATAGAAAGAGTATGGTGCCACTGATTATTTTCTCTTAATTCTTAGCAGTGATACCACGACCACGATCCAGTAGAGGTAGTTTGGCAGTGTGAGGAACGTGCTCAACCAGAATCCTTGCTGGATGTAGAAGACAATGACGAAGGAGATGCCTATGGCAAGCATCAGACTCCCCGTGAAGTTGTACCCGGTCAAGACTTCCCTGTCCTTGTAGGCCGTGTGAATCATCAGGAATCCTGAGATGAATAGAAAGAAGTTTCCCACATCGAGCATGGTGAACATGGCGTCACTGGGTTGGAACAGTGGCTTATAGTCTTGTTGCAGATAGAGTGACATAGATGAAAAAACGGTTTCATTGGATGGTAACAATTAGAAAAAGTAATGGAATAGCATATCTAACCTACCCCTCTTGATGAGTTGCATCCCGGAGTGCCTCATGATGTCCTTGATCTTCTGCCTCTGATCTGGCTTGTAGCAGTGAATCTCACAGTTCTTACAGACAGGTTTCGGATCAAGTGGGCATAACTCTCTCCTTGATTTTGAGTACTCCAAGGTCTCGTTGCACTCAATGCAGAGGTTCGACCCATCTTTATCGCTTTTCTCAGCTTCCGTGTGCTTGGTATCGCAGTATATTTGGATGAACTGCTCCAGGACTTTGCTGTCCTTCCCTACCTTGCCAGCCATGACTTATCTGGAGAACCTCAATATTTCAACCTATTCGAGAAATAAATACCTCGACTGCGTAGTGTTTTAATACTATGTCGGTTTCTGTTTTCTAGATATCTGGAGTATCGTTTAGGCGTTTATTCTGAGTATCCAATTACGTAAGAGGAGTGAAATTAATGGGTTATAGAGAGAGGCGCAGCTACGACCGTGGTCCACGCGAGATGACTAAGGTCACCTGCAGCGACTGTGGACAAGAAGCCGAGGTTCCGTTCAAGCCAACCGAGGGTCGACCAGTTTACTGCCAGGAATGCTTCAAGAAGCACAGGCCACCACGTAGGTACTAGTTACCTTCGTCATAGTTGCCGGATTCCCGCTATCGGGGTTCCAGTAAAAACTTTTTTTGTTTAATAAAGGATGATACCTTTAAATGCCACCTACTGGATTAGGGGGCTAATCACGTCAAACATATTCATGTATGGAGACGCTTACAAGGCAACCGCATGCGTAGTTTAGTGATATGAGCAGAAACGTATGCAGGTAGAGAATTTCAACGATCTTCCCCTCAGCAGGGATGTCCTCAAAGGCATCCAGGCTCTGGGTTTCAAAACGCCATCGCCTATTCAGGCAGAATCAATTGTGCCCCTACTCAAAGGCAGGGACGTAATAGGTCAGGCCCAGACAGGAACTGGCAAGACAGCAGCTTTTGGCATTCCCATGGTGGAATCCGTCGATCTAAGCGACAAGCGGGTCCAGGGACTCGTCTTAGCGCCAACCCGTGAGCTGGCGATACAGATAGCAGAGCACATCTCAAGAATCAGCAGGTACACCGGGGTCAGGGTTTTACCCGTCTATGGTGGCGAGAAAATTAACAAACAGATAAACCAGCTCAAGAGAGGCGTCCACATAGTCGTAGGCACACCAGGCAGACTCATCGATCACCTGAACAGGGGCACCCTGAGACTCAGGGCCGTCAAGATGGTGGTTCTGGACGAGGCAGACAGGATGCTGGACATGGGCTTCATCAAGGACATCAACAAGATACTGGACAAGGTCCCAGAGAATAGGCAGACTAGCTTGTTCTCTGCAACCATGGACAGGAACATCTGGAAGATATGCAACAAATACATGAACAAGCCTGAGAAGATCCTAGTTAGCAAGGACGAGATCACTCTTGAGGAGATTGAGCAGAGGTTCATCAAGGTTGACCATAACAGCCGTTACCCAGTACTCAAGGAACTCATTGGGGAGCAGAACATCCAGAAAGCCATTATTTTCACAAGGACCAAGAGGGGTGCTTACAGGCTTTCAAAAAAGCTGAAAAACGGTGGATTCAACGCCGGAGCACTTCATGGCGACCTGACCCAGTCCCAGAGGGACAAGGTCACTCGTGGATTCAGGAAGGACAGGATAGACTTCTTGGCAGCCACAGATATCGCGGCAAGAGGTCTTGATATCAGCGGTATCACTCACATCATCAACTATAACATACCTAATGAAACCACGGCGTACTTCCACAGGATCGGAAGAACAGCTAGAATGCAGACCGAGGGAACCGCAATCACTTTCGTCGCACACGGCGAGGAAGGGGCTCTAGCCGATATCAGGGCACAGAACAACACGAAGATTACCGAGCTGAAAACAACCGTCGAGATTAAAGGCGGTCCAGCTGAGAAGTACAAGGCCATCTGCAGAAAGTGCAAGACCGAGTTCAAGTTGCCCTTCAAACCAACCGATGGACGACCTGTCTACTGTCTACCATGCCTGAAGACCAAGAAGCGTTCATCCGGCGGATCATATGGGCCTGGTGGGTACCGTGGATCTCGAGGGTCTCGTGGATCAGGCGGATCACGCGGTTCACGTGGACAGGGTCAGCGCCGACGAAGGCACTAACCCCTCTTTTCATATACAACCTTCCACGATTCTAATTGATTGAATTGAGTTCTAATCCAGTTGTATTGATCAAGACCACCATGGGGGACATCAAGGTGGAGATTTTCGCATCGAAGACTCCGATCACTTCAGGCAACTTCCTGAAGTACACCGATGGTGGCCTCTATAATGGAACCACTTTCTTCAGAACTGTTACAATGGACAACCAGCCTGACTCTCCTGTCAAGATCGAGGTTATCCAGGGCGGCCAGGTGCCAAAGGACAAGGAGTATAGTCCCATAAAGCTGGAGCGAACAAGCCTAACTGGTTTGAAGCACGTTGACGGCGTCATAAGCATGGGCAGGTTCAAGCCAAACTCTGCCAAGAGCAGTTTCTATTTCTGCATCGGCAACCAGCCCTCGCTTGATTACCAGGGCAACAGGAACCCAGACATGCAAGGATTCGCCGCATTCGGTATGGTCATCGAGGGAATGAACGTTGTAAGGGCCATCCAAGTGGAGCCATACGAGGGCCAGAGGCTCACTCCGCCCATCGAGATAGTCTCGATAAAACGAGTCTAGCCCATTATCTCAAGGAGGTCCTCGCCCACGATTACCTCCCCGTCATAATCTTTTCTGATTTCATCGATCATGGCATCGAGAAGCCTCTGGGGCTTTTCCTTGATATGGACGAGGGCCATCTTTCCGACGTTTGCCTCAGCAGCGATCCTACCGGCATCAAGTGAGCTTGTCAGCACGTGCTCAGCAATTAGCCTTGTGTCATGGTCTTTGAGCTCCTCCCCCGCGAAGTAACAGCACATGACGAGGGCATCGGCATCCTTGGAGAACAGAACCAACTCCTTTGAGTACACAGCGTCACCGCTGATTACCACGCTACTCTCTCCCTCAATAACCCTGTATGCAAGGCATGGCCAATCATTACGGCTCAGTCCCAACCCATGTCCGTGCTCGACATAATCCGCAGAGACCATCCATTCCTCACCAATGTAGATCACCCCTGGGTCCACGTCGTGAACCTTGACCATCTCCCTTATATCAATGAGCTTCTCCACCGTCAGCTCAGTCTCGGACAACCTGTACCAGATATCACGCTCATATGCCTCAAAGAGGTGATTGACCATCTTCCTGGTTCCCCTGGGACCGAATACGTGAATCGATTTATTCCTGGCCTTGTTCCACGCCGCGAAGAGGAGATCGCCAAGTCCGCCCGTGTGGTCAAAATGGTGGTGCGTGATAAAGACAAAACCGTAATCAGTGATGGAGACACCTGCCTGCACCAAACGGGTTGCAACTCCCCTCCCAGCATCAACGATGATGTTGTTATCCCCGATGGAGACTAGCGTTGACGGCCCCATCCTGTGAGGATCAGGTCTCGGACCCCCGGTGCCAAGAAGAACGACTTTCATAGACTGATATCCTATGTCGTTGATTTAAACCAACGGACTAAATGTTAAGTTCTCAGTGGAACATACTTTATTCATGTCAGACGACTACGATGTCATAATCAAGAACGCCACCATCGTTGACGGTACCGGGGAGAAGCCGTTCAAGAGCGAAGTGGCATTGAACGGAGACAGGATCGCCGCTATCGGGGAAGACCTAGGGTACGCAAGTAAAAAGATCGATGCTAAGGGCAGGATCGTGAGCCCAGGCTTTATTGATGTACACAACCACGGCGATATCAGCATCCTCTACTACCCAGAAGCAGAAGGATTCCTAAGGCAGGGGATAACCACATTCATCGGTGGACAGTGCGGCGGAAGCCCTGGCCCATACGGCGAATACGTCAGCGGTGGTATGATCCTTTACGACCTGTTCAGAGAGCTATACCCGGCGATGTACTACCCATCTGGGCATATCGAGAGGGATGAGTTCAACGTCCATCACAAGGAGCAAGTAGGATGGGAAGTTGATTGGAATACCATGGGGGAGTTCTGCGTCAAAGTGGAGTCCTTCGGTATAAGCCCAAACTTTGTGCCAATGGTTGGCCACGGAAACGTCAGGGTCATGGCAATGGGTCTTGATTATGAACGAAAAGCAACAAATGACGAGATAGATTCTATGAAGCCCCACCTCAGGCAGGCCATGGAGGATGGGTGTCTAGGCATGAGCGTCGGCAGGGACTACGACCCTGGTTACTGGGCAGTCAAGGAGGAGCTCATCGAGCTCAACAAGATCGTCGCAGAGTACAACGGAATCTACCAGAGTCACAGCCTCAGGACTGGCCTCAGGAAGGCAAGGCGTCCAGGAGAGTTCCCACCACCCAAGATCAACGGTATACTGGAAGCCATCGATGTAGGCAGGCAGGCAGGGACAGCGGTCCAGATTAGCCATCTCGGCCCGCTATACGATGTCTACCCTGGAGGTAACGCATTGATGACAGCGGCAGCAGCAAAGGCAACGCTTCAAGCCGTGGACGATGCCATCGAGGAAGGCTTGGACGTATCATTTGACCTCATCCCGAACACAGGAGGTTACGGTCTCTACGCAAACAACTGGCTTGCAGCAGCTCTCACTCCATGGGTCAGAGTCACGGGCAGCCGTGAACAGCTCGCTAAGGCGTTGAGCATGACAGATTTCCGCGATGAGATCAAGGCAACCATCTGGTCAGGTAAGTGGTACGGGCTCAACCCTAACATCAACCCCCGATGGAGCATGGGTAGGAAAATAGCTGAGTGCAAGAACGAGTCCTATCTTGAGAAAACAGTGTCAAAGGTCGCGTCAGAAATGGGTGTGAAGCCCCTTGACGCGTTGTTTGAAATTCTCATGGAGGACCCTTACACAAAGCTCCACGCCAGGAACTTCTCCAGTCCTGTGAAGAGCTTGTTCTACAAGCACCCCGCCATGATGGCCGGCATCGACACCTTGGCTATCAACACCGAGTGGGAGGCCAAGTCAGTTCCATGGTTCAAACCCAGCCAGAACAGCTTCAACGGGTTCGCAGCATATTTCGAGGACAACGTGAGAGAGGAGAAGGTCCTGAGCATCGAGCAGGCAGTTCACCACGTGACGGGCTTCCCAGCCCAGAAGTTCAAGCTCAAGGACAGGGGGGTAGTCAAGATTGGCTCATACGCCGACCTCGTCATCATGGACATTGACAAGGTCAAGGACATGTCCACATCCCTTGACCCGTGTGTCTACCCCGATGGGATTCATCACGTAATCGTCAACGGCATTCATGTCGTCGACGAGATGAGCCACACCGGGAAGAAACCGGGCAAGGTTCTCTACAGGGAGTAAGTCTCCTCTTTTTTCATTAAACTTAAACACGTCTAGCCACCGTTTTTCATCCATGCCAGACAGGGTAAGGGAGAGGGTTCTTGAGACTTACAGACTGACCGCTGATACCTATGACCGGGGGGTAAGCGAGCGGTTGGGGTCCTCCAGATGGGGGATTGAATCTCTAACGGGTATGTTGCTCGGGGAGATGAGGGTGCCGGAAAACCCCGTAGCCCTAGACATAGCGTGCGGTACCGGGCTTTCAACCTTCAGCCTCATCGATTACATAGTAAAGGGGGATGTCCACGGCGTTGACCTCTCACCTGAGATGGTGAGGAAGGCCGTTGAGAACGCTGATGAACTCGATTTCAATATTGAGTTCAAAGAGGGGGATGTGGAAAACCTGCCTTACCCTGATGGCCTGTTCAATATGGCTATAAGCAACATGTCTTTCCAGTTCTTCCCAGACAAGCTCAGGGCGCTGAAGGAAATTCACAGAGTCATGACCCCGGGCGGGAGGATGGGCCACCTGTTCGGAGGGGGAAAACACGTCGAAGAACTGATCTCTATCTGCCTTGATGTTTCAAAGGGTGACCCCGACCTGATAGGGTTGCGTGAGGCGGTTGAGGACGTGGTCAGACTCCACATCGACCTGGAAGCAGTTCAACGGCTGCTTTGGGAGGCTGGGTTCAGGAAGCCCTTTGTCTACGGCTACCATCGGGTGATGAACGTCAAACCGGAGGATTTCTGGTTCGGAAATCCATATCCTGCTTATTGGACATCGTCAGTACCTGCAGAAAACAGAGCAGAACTTGACTCGAGAATACTGTCGGAGATGAAGGAAAGGTCAGGCCCCAGAGGTTTCAAGATTACGTGGTACACAATTCAGGCGTACGGGTCCAAGCCCACTGATTAAATAATTCCATAAAAATAAGTTCTCGAACAAGTTGTCGTAGGCGCTTTATCAAAACGGGGTAATAGCGTTAATCTTATCCCCTTAAGCACGTAGTCAAGTGACATGTCTGATAAACCGAATATCCTGCTGCGTAAGGCGAGAGCCGAGGACAAGGATGATGTCATTTGGGTCGAGTCTCTTAGCACGCCATCACTAAGCTACGTCCAACATGTCTGGGACATGTTCTTCAACGATAAGAAGGGCGACTGGAGCGTGGACTTACTTGACGGAAAGATCATGGGATGCGGTAAGTACAGCATTCTACCTGATGGTTCCGCTTGGCTTGAGACCTTGAGGGTTGTTCCTCAGGCCCAGGGCAACGGGCTGGGCAAACGCCTGTACGAGCACTGGCTCAAGCTCTCCGAGGAGAAGGGGGTCAAGGCCATGAGGATGTACACAGGCGTCAATAACGTTGTCAGCGCGGGTCTTGCTAGGAGGTATGGGCTGTCATTAGCACAAACCTTCCACGGCACCAAGATGGCTGCTCCAAAGTTTGAGTCTGACTCCACCTTTGAGAACATCCATGATGTTGACGAGGCGACCAAGCTTCTAATCCCCCTTGGTGAGAAGTGGGGAGGCTGGATGGTCATGAACCGCACGTACTACAAGTGGAGTCCCGAGCTATGCAAGTGGCTCACCGAGAATGGGATGGTCTATAGGGATGCGGATGGAAACATGGTAGTCATGGGGGCCCGGTTCATGAAGGATTATCAGCTTCACATCGGGCTGTTTGATGGCGATATCACGAAATGCCTTGACTTTGCAAAGGCAGATGCTTCTAAGAGGAATGTGTCAATTCACTGCCTGTATCCAGACCATCTTACAGAGATCGAGGAGGCATTGACTGGCTACGGGTTCAACAAGGAGTCATCTCCGTTCATCGTTATGGAGATCCTCTTTTAGTTCCCACAGACCCAACGTTGGGTTGGGGTGGTTATTTATTGGCTCTCCCGTCCCAGACGTCACTTTTTGTTATCCTACTTGATGTAGAGAGAATAATTGGTGTTTTGTAACTCTGTAACTCTTGACGCGCGCTCATTTTGCGATTAGGTCCAGCGTAAACCTTTATCATTTAGGCTTCATGAGTTCTATCCCTCGGTGTAAGAGATGGCAAGGGATAGTATTCCGGTCCGTTAAGGACGAAGAAACACACTCCCAGGTCATTGAACTAGAGGGTCACCTCATCGATTCTAACATCCTGTCAAAGGTCTTAGACACGGTCATGGACATGCAGGGCGATTTCGAGTTCCTAGAGTTCAATGTCGGCAAGAGGAAAGACGATTACAGCTCCACGAGTATCCGCGTAATAGGTGAAACGGGGGAGCATCTAGAGAAAATAATAAGCGAACTGCTTCGCGTGGGTGCTATGCTCCAGGAGACTCCTGAGGTAACTTACGAGGCGTCCCCTGGAGACATGATGCTACCAGACGAGTTCTACTGCACCACCCACCACCCAACGAGTGTCTACCTGAATGGTGACTGGGTCGAGGTGGAGAGTCTGATGATGGACAAGCACATCATAGTGGAGCCCGAGAATAACAGGGTATACTGTATGCCCATCAGCATGGTCAATGAAGGTGACCTGGTGGTGGTAGGCGACAGGGGAATCATGGTCAAGCACCCCGAGAGGCCGAGGGAAGGCGTCGGTGTATTCGAATTCATGAACAGCGATGTCTCCCCTGAGAAGCCAGCCACATCGATAATCAGAGAAATAGCAAGGAGCCTCAAGAGCAACGCAGTCAACGACGGTAAGATAGTGGTGGTTGCGGGGCCCGCCTTGATCCACACAGGCGCTGCGCCGTACCTGGCCGAGATGATCAGGCTGGGTTACGTTGACGCGGTCCTCTCTGGGAACGCGTTGGCCGTGCATGACATCGAGTACGCGCTATATGGGACGTCCCTGGGCGTGAACCTTGAGCATGTCAAGGCGCAGAGCCCAAGGAACCACATTGCGGCCATCAACCAGGTGTTGAAGGCTGGTTCGATCAAAGCACTGGTGGAAAGTGGTAAACTCACCAAGGGAATCTTCTACGAGTTGATTAAGAAGGATGTGCCTTTCGTACTTGCTGGTTCCATCAGGGACGACGGGCCGATACCCGAGGTCATCAAGTGCTCAGGCGAGGCGCAGGCAAGGTACAGGGAGATCGTCAAGGACGCTAGCTTCGTCATCATGCTGGCATCAACCCTGCACAGTATCGCTGTCGGCAACATGTTGTCCAGCCAGGTTAAAACCATCTGTGTTGACATCAATCCTTCTGTCGTAACCAAGCTCAGCGACAGGGGCACCAGCCAGGCAGTCGGGATTGTGACCGATGTCGGAACATTCATGCCCTTGCTGGTGAACGAGCTGAAGGGGTAGCCCTTCCTTTTCGATAATTTATTATTGGATGCAATGTCACGGATGAGTATGAACAGGACTCTGGGATATGTCAGGCTGCTGAGGCTTGAAAGGGCAATCTCAGCCGCAACCGGAGTTATCCTCACCGGAATCATCGTGAAAGATCTGACTGTCTTCCAATGGGAGTACGTCATCGCGAGCCTAAGCGTGTTTTTCTCCACGTTCGCCAACTTTGCACTGAACGACTATCATGACATAGACATTGACAGATTCAACAAGAGGGAGGACAGGCCCCTCGCAAACGGTGTTTTCAGCCCCAGCGTCGCGGTTTGGATTGCAGGGGCAAGCTGTATCATCGCGTATGCCCTATCGTTCCAGCTCAGGCCGATCCCAAGGTATATGATCTTAGCGGGTCTACCCGTTTCCCTTGCCTACAACCTCTACTTGAAGCAGTATATCGCATTCAAGAACCTCTTCACGGGCCTTGCAAACGCAGGAGTCATACTCGTCGGGGCACTGGTGCTTGATAATAACGTGGAGACTCTTGCATGGTATCTAGCAATTATTGGATTCTTCTTCAGCATCAGCTACGAGGTAATGCTTGATATCGCCGATGTCAAAGGCGATCTTGCTATGGGCGTCGAGACTATCCCTGGTAGGTTTGGAACGAGGAAAGCGGCCTGGCTGAGTGTCATCATCGGGATAGGCGCAGTCTTCGTAAACCCACTGCCGTTCTTCTTCCAGGTTGACCCAAGGCTATTCAGGGATTACCTGTTCCTAGGTCTCGTCATGGTCTCTGTCGCCAACCGTCTCCTGATTTCAAGGGAACTGTTGATTGACCAGAGCCCTGAGAGCGTGTGGAGGCTGAAGAAGCGTCTGTTCAGGAACCTCCAGATGGGAGGAGTCTGCTATCTGATCGGGTTCCTTTTCTAGTTTATTTTAAAACCCTAGTCGGTACACAGTACAGGTGCATCATTATGTCTGAAGATTACTATCCACCATCAATAAGTGACGGCGGCTGGCGTGTCGCCGACCCAGAGACCTTGGGAGTGGACGCGGGGAAGCTCAAGTCCGCTTACGAGTACCACGATAGCTCGGAATACACAGCTAGCCATGGAGGCTCGCTACTTGTTATCTACAAGGGGCACATCATCGGCGAGAGTTACGTGACAGGGACAGATGGAGGGCCACAGCCCTGGAAGCCAACATCGTGCAACGACGTTAAATCATCGACGAAATCAGTATTCGGCACGGCGGTGGGTGTTTTCCTCGACGAATTCAAGGACAAGGTGAACCTAGACTCCTACCTCGTGGGAAATAACAGGGAAGAGTCGCTGATCCCCCAGATCTGGGACCAGCCGCTGACAGATGAGAGGAAGACGGACATCAAGCTCAAACACGCCATTTCAATGACATCAGGCCACGAGTCCGATGAGCCATGGCTGGCTCCATCTTCCCGCCACCACTACAAGGACTACAAGGGGGCACTCAACATGTACGAGTACTGCTTCGGCTGGTGGTACTTCGAGAACGTCCCAGCCCACCACACATTGATGTTTGACCCGGGCACCAGTTTCAATTACAGCAACTTCGGGATGGAGCAGGTCGCCCTGGCCATGAAGAACGTCTCGGGCGAACAGGTGGGTCCCTATGTGTATGACCGCGTTCTGGGCAAGATCGGGATGGACATCAAGCTCAGGGACAACCAGTACCGAGAGATGGTCTACAACGACCCAAGGGAGCTCAACTTCTCAGACGAACCTGGATGGGGTGTCGGTGGAAGCACCGGTTGCAACGCATACGGCGCTGACGAGAGTGAAAGCCCCTATGGACACAACACCATCGTGGGCAGCACCTTCAGGCTGACTGTAAGGGAATACGCGAGGCTGGCTTACCTATGGCTCAGGAAAGGGAAATGGAACGGCGAGCGGTTGGTCCCCGAGGAGTGGATAAATGTGGCAACGAGTCGGTTTGTACGTGACAACGGTGAGACTCCCAGCCCCTACGGTTACACCTTCTGGATCATGGACGAGTGGAAGAACGTGCCCAAGGACTGCTTCGCATCCCGTGGCCACAACATGAACGACAGCTACGTGATACCCAGCCTCGACCTTGTGATTGTTAGGTTCGGTAACGAGAACCCAACAAGAGACAAGCGAGGCGAGTTCGTGGAGACCGTTGTGTCGAAGGTAGTCGCCGCCATCCCCAAGTAAGATGGAGTATTTCCCACAACAGTTCTTGTTTTTTATGCACGCTTTTTTAGTATATTATTTAACCTCATTTTCCAATATCCCGTTGGTAACAATGCCGTGCAGATGTCTCGAATCCAAGATACTGTTCAACACAGAAGCCCTTGAGAAAATGGTGTATGACCCTGAGTGGGTCCTGGAAAACGAGGAGGCTTTCTGGTCAGAATATCCTTCCCAGAGATACACTAGGGACTGGTCTGAGCAAGTGAAATACCCCATAGATTACGAAACGTGGAGGGCAACGGTCAAGGAATGGAGCGAGGTTCCCACCAAAACAAGGCATGGTATGGATTTCCTGAAGAACGCGGAGAGGATCATCGAGGGGAGGCAGGTATTCATCGATAAGGCACTGCCCCATGTCTGCTCCTATCTCCCAGACAATGCTGACTTGGATATCAGTGTGCACTTCACTGCGTACGTGCCCCCCAGGGCGTTCGCTATGGGTGAGATCGTCATCAACATGACAGCTACGTACTGGAACAACAACCCCGATAACATACTGAACACCATGGTTCACGAGCTGTTCCACGTGGGGTACAGCTACTGTGAAAACCTCAGGGGCGATAATGATGAGGGGCCGTTGATTGATATCATGAGGAACATCCACAACGAGGGCGTCTGCACCTACATCGGGTACATGGCTCAGAATATCTTCCCAGCACCAGATGAGAAGGATTACGATATGCTAAACAATACAAAGGATATCCATAGACATCATAAGAACGTCAACGAGATCCTGTCAAAGTTAGGTTCTATAACCGAGGAAGAATTGGACAAGCTCTCATGGGACATCGGAGTCATGGAGAGGAGCTACTACGTGACGGGTGCCCACATGTGCAGGGTCATAGAGGAGAAAGGGAGCAAGGATGCCCTCAAGAGGACATTGATAGATGGTCCAAGGGCTTTCTTCGAGACGTATAATGATCTTGTAACTGAAAAAGAGAAACTTTTTTATTAAAAAAAAGAGATGGGAGGTTATTACTCCCTTGTCAGAACCCTTCCCGCTCTCTCACCCGTGTATTTGCCCTCGTCAACAGCTACCGTGCCGTTCACAACGACATACTCGATGCCCTCCGGGTGCTGTCTCGGCTCGATCTCCGTACTAAGCACCTTCAAGTTGGGCAGGTCCATCAGCACGATATCCGCGTATGCCCCCTCCTTGAGGACTCCACGGCCTTTCATATTGTGGACACGCGCCGCCATGGTCGCGGTCTTCTGCACCGCCTCCTCCATGTTGAAGACATCTCCGTCCCTGACGTACTTGATGTAGAACATTGGGAACGCGCTGAACGGATTGATTCCCGGTATGTTGTACGGCGGGCTCTTTCCCTGGTAGTCCTTGTCGAACACGCTGGTGTCCAGCCCGACCATGCCCCTGGGGTGCGTCCAGTACTGCAGGTATGGCTTCCTCGGCCCGAGGGTGCCAGTCGCGCCCCTCGTATAGGGGTCCTCCGCGATGATGTCGAAGTAGGTGTCCCACTGGTCCGCGTCCCTTTCAGCAGCCACTTCGGCAACGGTTTTCCCGTCAATGCCTGGTACCTTGCTCTGGATCACGATGATGTTTTCGGCCCACTTTGGCGCGGTGTTGGGGTTGTAAGCTACCCTGATGAACCACTTGCCCCTGCGAACGGCGTCCTTGACCTCTTCCCTGAAGTCCTTTACCTTGAGCCACTTGCCGAAGCCCTCAAGTCCGCCCAGCTCCCTGAGCCATGGGCTGTACAGGGATGCCAGGTAAGGCATTGTGGAGAAGCCACTCCTCGTGAGTTGCGGGATCGCGTCCCATGTGATGTCAAGGTCGGTCTTGGCGTCCTCTGAGATCATATCAAGGGTCGTCTTGACGTTGTGGTACTCCAGCTCGTCGGGTGCAGGTGGGTGCATCTGCCAACCCGTGGACATGTGGGCGTAGTGGAGCCTCACACCAGTCTTTTTCCAGACATCTACACACTCCATGAGTGCAGTGATCTTCTCGTTGGGCACGTGTCCAGCTGATACTCCCCTCCTCCTCCCTGTCCTTCTCCAGTGGGGGCAGTAGACGCCGCCGTACTCCTTGAGGACGGAGACCGAGTCGATGATCTCCTCGTGGGCGGCGTAGACTCCGGGGTCATAGTCCAGTCCGGTGCTCAATCCGATGCAGCCGTCTTTCATGGCCTGATGGATAAGTTCCCGCATCTGGGCCCACTCTTCCTTTGTGGAGTGGCGTTTGTAGTCCTTGCCCATAACAACAGTACGCACGGTTCCCTGTCCTACAAGGGGTGCAAAGTTGACCGCGATTCCTGTCTTTTCAACCCTCTTGAAGTACTCCGCCATGGTCTTCCAGTCAAGATTCCAGCCATACTCCTGGTCCATCCACTCGTTTATCTGGTCAATTGGATAGTATGATTGATTCTGGTAGAACTTGAACGGATCCAGGTCCGGTATCTTATCCTGTAACCCCCTAGGGGTTCTGACGTACTCGCCTAGAGGCGCGGGCGATCCCCCGCACTGGCCACCGACGAAAGTAGTGATCCCCTGCATGATATAGTTCTGGCAGTCAGGGAAGTGAAGGAGGCTCCAGTCTGCGTGGCTGTGGGCATCGATGAACCCGGGGACCGCTGTTAGCCCCTTGGCGTCGATGGTCTTCTCGGCGTCTCCCGTTACAGCTCCTAATGACTCAACCTTGTCTCCCTTTACTCCGATGGAACCCTTGTATGGCTTCTTACCGGTTCCCTCGTAGATCTTCGCGTTCTTGATGAGAATGTCGTATTCAGTCATAATAATCTGTAAATGTAATCGTATTTTCTTAATTTAACACTTGCAGATGCTGCGCGGAGTTACCTTCCGATTATCTTTCCCATTCGGCCCTGATGATGCCCCTCATCTCCATGTCCTCTAAAACTCCCCATTTTAGGACGTGTTGTCTCCTTATCCCCTCATGACTCATGCCCAGTTTCTCCATGACCCGGCCCGACGCGGGGTTTCTGCTCAGGTACCTCGCGTGAATCCGCAACAAGCCCCTCTCCGTGAACCCGTACCTGAGGACCTCCCTAGCCGCCTCCGTGCAGTACCCTTTGTTCCAGTAGGGAACCCCGACCCAGTACCCCAGCTCACCCTGATGACCCTCAACGATGCCAATTAAACTGACTGTCCCGATTAGTTCGCCGCTCTCTTTTTCGATGATGGCGAATGCGACGCCCTTCCCGCTCTGATATCTCTCCTCGTGGGTGCCGATCCATGTCTCGGCCATGCCGTCCTCGTAAGGGTGCGGGAGGTTCAACGTGGTGGCAGCTATCTTCCTGTCACCTGCTAGTATCTGAACTCGCTCGGCGTCGTTCAATGTAAACGGTCGGAGAACGAGACGCTCTGTCTCAAGGGTATGCTGGGGAATCATCTGCTTCAATTATAAAATATTCAGGCTAACTCTTATGCCTACCTTGTTTGACCTTTGCCATGAAATCCTTGACGCGCTGGGGGTCCACAGGGTTCCATGTATAACCGTCCACCTTGAGACTTGATCCAACGATGGCACCGTCGGCCACAGACAGGTATTCCTCTACGTTGTGGGCTTTTACACCGGTGTTGACGAACACAGGGGCGTCGATGTGGTCTTTGATGTCCTTGATGACTGATAGATCGGCCTCCGCTCCCGCCATCTTTCCCGAAACCAGTATCACGTCGGCCAACGACGACACCACCGCGCTGTGGGCACGGTCAGCCTCGCTGCGTGAGCCCAGTGGTGAAGCGAATTCTGGCACCACGTTGTAGAACACCCTGATATCACCGGCCCCGATCTGGGACCTGAACCTTGCAAACTTTCCCGCGTCCGGTGACCAAAGTCCCATGTCCGACTCGTAGACTCCTGTAATCACCTCTCTGATGAAGCTGGCACCTGTGGCATGTGCTATGGCTATGGCCGCCATGGGGTCCCAAAGGAAGTCTACACCGAATGGGATGCTTGGCTTTACCTCGGAGACAACCCTGGTCATTGCCGCGATCTGCTCGATGCCCGCCTCGAACACGTAGGGGCGGTCGTCCTCGTTACAGAACATGATGGCGTCCACCCCGCCCTCCAGGAGGTGCTCAACGTCCCGTGCCACGCAATCAACTAGGTATTCGACTCCCTTCTTGTTGTCGTAGTGTGGGGTACCCGGTAGTGCAGGTATGTGCGCCATGGCGATAATGGGCTTGCTGACCCCGAACAGCTCGTTGAACCATCCCTTGGAATTCATGTTTAGCTCGTCATGGCGTGGACTAAAGAGATTTTCGCCCGGTTAGTGCACCTTTTTTCGTGATTTTTGTCAAGCTAGTCTTATACCTCGTCCCCGGAGAGCAGTATCGATGTCAAAAGGATGCTGCGGGGACAACTTGCCCTCGCCTACCCTAGGTGAAACAGGTACGATATGCTATTGCAATCATATTACGGCCCAGGAGATCGTTAAAACCGTCAAAGAGACGGGGGTGACAACGATTTCAGGTATCAAAGAGCACCTCAGGAACGAGGTCATCTCGAATTGCTCGGAATTCAATCCCACAGGTGAATGTTGTCATAAATCCTTTGACGCAGTGATCAAACACGCAATGGTTAGACAGTAGCCTTCCCGCTTTTCTGGAAGATGAACTCGATTACGTGTTCCTCCCCGAACTCCTCTGATACCTGGGTCTCGCGGTGGAATTTCACCAGCGAGAAACCGAGGGGCAGGAAATAGCCCTCAATCTCCTCCACCCTGTAGCCCCGCGTGTACATATCCTGGCCCATCAGGTTCACGAAGACATCCGAAACAGGGTCATGCGAGTCATTGCCCGGTTCATTCAACGAGAGGTAGAAGCACCCCCCATCTACTAGGGAGGCGTAGATTCTTGAGGCGGTCTCTCTGAATAATTCTGGGGTCAGCAGGAGCATCGAGAAAGACGAGAGGGCTCCGTCGAACTTGTCCCTGTACTCTATCTCGCTCATGGAACGCTGGACGAACTTGGCTTCTGGGACGTTCCTTGTGGCTACTTTGACCATCTCCTCGCTGAGATCTACTCCCAGCACATCAAACCCATTCTTTACCAGGTGGCTCGCGTAGGGTAGTCCGGTTCCGCAGCCGAGGTCAAGCACCCTCCCGTTTCGGGGGAGCTTTCCAGTGAACGCATTGAAGACATCGCTGAACTCTTTTAGAGCCCCCGACCTTTCGTCGTATCGCCCCGCGATGTTGTCCCATGCCTTTTTGTTCAGATCAAGTATGTCTTTCAACGGTCTCATTTGGTAAATTGCCGTCCGAAGATACATGTATTTTCTGGTCCATAATCATAGTGGGTAGCATGGTTGAGCGCCCCTGTCTTCTTCGTCGAATATCTTATCCATAATCAGATGATACATACTGGTGAATTATCATGAGATACGTTTTCTACGATGACTTCAAACCAGGTTTGGTCAAGAACGACACAATAGTGGACATCAGCGACGAGTTAGGAGTCAAGCCATATCAGACACCCCAGATGATAGTGGAGAAATTCATTAAAGAATACGAAAAACTCAAGCCAGCACTTGAGAAAGCCCTCAAGGAAAAGAAGGGGACGCCCATCAAAGATGTTCGCCTCAGGCAACCCGTGCCAAAACCAGGGCTATTCCTATGCGGGATAGGCGGATTCGGTGAGGGTGAGGGGAGGAAGCGTCCACTAAACTTTTTCCTGAAAGCCTGGACCACGATCATTGGCCCCGGAGACACGGTGGTCTTGCCAAAGGCTAAGGCGAGGATATACGAGCACGAGGCCGAGCTAGCGGTCATAATCGGGAAACACACTCAGAATGTGTCCGAGAAAGAGGCGCTTGACAGTATATTCGGGTACACGATGCTCATTGATGTATCAGGCAGAGGAGTCCCTGATGCGGGCGGTTTCTGGCCACAAAAATCCTTTGACACCTTTGGACCGATGGGCCCCGTTCTTGTCACAAAGGACGAGATTCCTGATCCCTATTCCTTGGGGATCAAGCTGTGGGTCGATGGTGTACTCAGGCAGAATTACAACACCGATGACATGAGCCATGACCTTGGGGCGAAGATTAGCTTCCTCTCCGATATCTGTACCCTCAGTCCTGGGGACGTCATGGCCTGCGGGACGAACCACCACGGTCTAGGCCCTATGCAGGACGGGGAAAAGGTCACCATTGAGATAGGTCAGATCGGGACAATGTCCGTCCAAGTTAAAGACCCGTACAAACGTGAGTGGGACATCGCCGAGAACATACGTCCCTAATAATATTCCCTTTCCCGATTTAAGGGATCAAGAATATCCAATCCCTATTTTATGGAGTGTATGCTAAACTGGATTCGCTAGATATTGTCTTTCACATAAACTTGGCTTTAATACTTTACCTAAGAAGTATTGTTTTTCGCCCCCGCGCTTTGAAAGACGAAAAACAGTGCTTTTAGAACGTAATGAATCCGAGAATGCGTTTATGTTTGTTATTAAACCAGGTACTTATTACACGGATTTACAGAGTCACGGATTCATGAAACGACAGTATTTGCCCTCATTCTTTCGCTGAAAAAACAAAACATCATTTCTCTTTCTGCGTATTACTCAACCAGTTATGACGTATGCAATTTGGTAATTATTTCTCTGTTTTCTTTAACCTTTTTCAAAACGAGGCCGCATTCAAGTTAATAAAATCTTAAATAGTAAATCGAAATACCAGACTCAGATTCAAATGATAAACGAAAAACAGTCAATGTACATAGCTATTATTGCGCTCGTTATCGCAGTACTAGCTATTGGAATAACATACACAACTGAGGCACCAGCGGGACTCACGGGTCCTGAGGGGCCTCAGGGAGTAGCTGGACCTGATGGTGCCGATGGCTCTGATGGTGCAGTTGGTCCTGCTGGAGCGCAAGGTGAGTCATATACTCAAGTTGCGGAGGCAGAGACTTGTGTAGTGTGCCACGAAGGAGCCGGTGCTGACCATCAGGCTGACTACGATGACTACAACGACGAGAGCAATCTTGCGATTACCATTGATAGCGTTTCAACAACTGGTACTACCTCCGTTATGACGGTCACCATCATGAAGGATGGTGCAGCTTATGTTGAGGATGACCTATCAGATCTTGACCAGGCGAGATTCTATGCCATGGCATATGATAGCGCGACCGGCATGTGGGATGGACGTGATGAAGACTACGTTCCATCTGGCTACGTTAGGTACTCAACTGTCGCAGCGATTGGAGGCGGTCAATACACTATAACCGCTTCTGGCGTAACATACGACATTGAGACTTCTGACGCTATTGCTTATGCATATATCGCGCAAGGTCCACTTGACGTTGAGGCCGGTGGAAGTCACGTACATCTGTACGCTGACGTTGCCAGTGCAGGCATCTCCTATGGTGCTGCTGATGAATACGAGTCCGTAGCCGTTGTCTCTGGTTGTGAGAAATGCCACGGTGAACCATACGGAAAGCACGGTTATAGGCAGGCTGAAGTTGAAGGGTTATCCGACTTTGCATCATGCAAGGTATGCCACTACGATGACCGCAAGGGCGGCCACCAGGACTGGTTGGTTATCCCAAACGATCCTGTAAGGTATACTGAGCTTCATGCTGGCGATGACTTGACGGAGGAGGAGGAAATCCAGTATTCGTATATGGCGACTGTCATGCAGGACACTCACATTACGCACGCTATGGAGTTCCCATACCCGCAGTCAATGTCTAACTGTGTAACCTGCCACGAGGGTAAGCTCGATATGATCTTAACGGATGATTACTTCACTATTGAGACATGCAAGAGCTGTCACGCGGTTACCGGCTCAGAGGAGTACGATACGGCAGAATACGCACTGGCGACAGTACTACCCGCGGTTCACGATGGAATGAACTTGGACACAGTGAATTGTGCAAGCTGCCACAGCGCAGCGGGCGGATTCCCAGTGTTCAGCGAGATCCACTCCGGATATGATAAGCAGGTTTACACCGCTGATGGCGTGAAGTACGCTGATGCAGTTGTAATCACAATTGATGAGACTTCTGTCTCTGATGACGTAGTTACCGTGAAGTTCAGTGCAACATCTTCCTTGGCAGCTATCGATGTCGCGGACATCGAGCCTACTGTGATGGTTGGAATGTACGGCTGGGACACGAAAGACTACATCATTGGTCCACACGAGAGGCTTGTTGACGACAACGGCGATGGTGAGATTTCCAGGAGCAGCGGCGATGACCGTGCACTGGAATACGGCGTAGGTGACGATGATCACCCACGTGGTGCCACCGTTTCGGCAGCAGATGGTAGCTGGGAAGTTACTGTCGATATGTCCACATGGGGTAACCTGATCGATGACGGTACTGTTAGCAGGATCGAGGTCGCTGTAATGGGTGAACTCGTGGATGCTGACGATGTCGAGCTAGCTATCAACGCTGTCTCAAAGACCTATGACTTAGCTACAGCTGAGTTCGTCGACTATTACGACCCTATAACCGATGTTGAGGGATGTAACACGTGCCACGAGGCACTTGGTATAACTTTCCACGGACCTGATAGAGGCGGAAGTATTGTCGTCTGTAGGATGTGTCACATTACGAAGAGCCGCGGTTCCCACTTGGAGCTGCAGTCGAGGTCAATCGACTCTTACGTACATGCGATACACTCATTCCAGGCGTATGATATCGGCGATGTTGATTTCACCGACGCTGTTGAGGCTACTAGGTACGAAACCCACGTTGCGCACACGATGCCACTGTTCACAATCAAGGATTGTGAAGCATGCCACAACGAGGGGACCTACGAGGTGCCAGATCAGTCAAAGTCGCTACCAGGCGCCTTGTCTGCAACTGACTCCGTTGATGATAGAGATATCGGAGACTATCCGATCTACCTCACTGGACCCGCTACAAGAGCTTGTGGTGGATGTCACAGGACAGACCTGATCAACGCGGATGATGCCGGTGGTCTTGAGATCTTGTTCCAGCACATGAAGGCCGGTGGTTACCTAATTGCGGAAGTGGACGACTACGCAGCCGAACTCGGTACGGTAATCGACGACATCATGTACTACTTCAAGTAAGAACAAGCGAGACGGGTGAAAACCCCGTTCGCGCCCCCTTTTTAATTTATTATTCTTAACCAGAACCGAGTTTTAGGTATGCATGGGTTCTGAGTGCTTTATTCTGATCGAACCCTGCAGCTATCGACAAGATGGCTCCATATTTATCGAATATTTTATCTTATTTTATACCAAAACTAACGTTTTAGATGCATTATCCCGTAAAACGATATTTTATATTCTATGAGAATCTTGACGATGGGAATCAAAATGGTTTACGACTTTGACACAGAGATCGACAGGATGCCAACTAGCTCATACAAGTGGAGTTGGATGAAACAAATCACAGGGCTAGAAGATCTGTTCCCTCTCTGGGTAGCTGACATGGACTTTGCCTGCCCCCCCGAGGTAGTTCAAGCACTCAAAGACCGAGTAGCGCATCCCATTTACGGGTACACTGGACCAACAGACGGGTACCACGACGGACTCATTAAGTGGATGGAGAAGCGCCACGATTGGAAGAGAATTGAGAAAGAGTGGGTCACCTACACACCTGGAGTAGTCTCAGGGTTCAGCCTAGCCATCCAGGCATACTCACAGCCGGGAGACAAGGTCGTAATCCAGCCACCTGTCTACTACCCGTTCAGGAACCAGATCTTGGCTAACGGTAGGCAGGTCGCGGACAACCCACTCAAAATCGTCGATGGAAAGTACGAGATGGATTTTGAGGACCTAGAGGCGAAGATTGATGCAAGGACAAAGATGATCATTCTTTGCAGCCCACACAACCCCATTGGAAGAGTATGGAAAAAGGATGAGCTGAAGAAGCTGGTCGAGATCTGTATTGAGAAGGACATCATTATAATCTCTGACGAGATCCACAACGACCTCATCCTCGGGGACATCAAACACACCCCGACCGCCACCATTTCCAAGAAGGCGATGGACAGGACGGTTACACTGGTCGCGGTCAGCAAGACCTTCAACCTAGCAGGTATGTCAACGGCGAACTGTATTATCCCCAACAAAAAGCTGAGGGACGAGTTCCAGGCAGCCGCCGCAAAGAGCGCACTGCACAACAACCTAATCGGCATCATTGCCCAGGACGCCGCGTACAACCATGGTGAGCCCTGGCTTGAGGAGGCGCTTGAGTACATGAGGGGGAACCTGAAGTACTTTGAAGAATTCCTAGCCGAGAAGATCCCCGGCCTGGTGGTCTACCCACTTGAGGGGACATATCTAGCATGGGTTGACTGCACATCATTGGCAATGGACGACGAGAAACTCAACGACTTCATGCTGAAGAAGGCAAAGCTATGGCTCGACGAGGGCACACTGTTCGGAATCGAGGGCTCAAAGTTCATGAGGTTCAACCTCGCATGTCCCAGGTCAATCCTGGTGCGAGCCCTGAACAGTCTGGAAAAAGCGGTAAACAACCTGTAAGTGCTCCTAGAGCCCGTTTTTCTTTTTTACTATTTTTCGTTAGACTGGTCTATTTTTTCCTCACCTCACCAAGTTTGAATACGTTTAACTTGTTTGGAACTAGAGTTGAGCTGATGTACGAAATTCGCAATTATTGGATTGATCCCGCCCATTTTGATGAATGGATAAAATGGTTCGGTGAGAAGGCGGCCCCGGTTTTCAGGGCACATTGGGACATGGTGGGATTCTGGTCATCAAACGACATTCCTCCAACGTATGGAGGTGCGCACCCAGAGGCAAGGGGGACTCCTGCAAACCTCACGTGGATTATCCGCTGGGACGACAAAGAGCAGCGTGATATGGGATGGAATAAACTTGGAGTGCTTAATGAATGGAAGAAAGTGTTAGCCCAGAGACCGGGTGGGAGCGAGTGGTTGCTACATATCGAGGCAAAGTTCGCTGAATCTATCTGATGCTAACTCCCTCTACGCGTGGAATGGCTTTTGAGGAAGTAAGCCATCATACACTGGACTATATTGAGAGATGCATGGAAGTACACCGGCCCCATCTTTGATGCCCACACCCACATTGGCTCCATCGAGAACACATCCAGGATGATCGCCATCGAGGAGGAGTATGGCGTAATCAAACAGGTGGGGATTGTTCATGACGAGGAAGGTTTCAAGCAGGCCAAGGAACGTTTCCCAGGCAGGTTCGTGTACGCGAAATATCTCTCCCTGAGCGATATTGCCCAGTACAACGTGGAACCCATCATTGACGAGATATCCAAACTGTTGGACAATGGCTTCTCAATCGCTAAAACATGGTTTGGACCCAGGTGGCGCGATTATGTAGATAATGTACCGAGTGATTTCAGGATCAACCACCCAAAACTAGACCTATTCTACCAAGCTCTGGTTGACAATGATATCCCCCTCATTGTCCACATCAGTGACCCTGACACCTACTACGCGAACCAGTACAAGGACTCGGAAAAGTACGGGCTCAAGGATGAACACCTCCAGGAGCTGGAGGACGTACTATCCCGGTACCGTAAACTCCGGGTCCAGATCCCCCACTTCGGAGCACAGCCCGAGATACACCGGCTGCCAGCCCTCTCCAGGTGGCTGGACAAGTACCCGAACGTCGTGGTGGATACCGCTTCGTCAAGGTGGATGGCCCGCGAGCTGAGCAAGGAGGTTAAGAAGGCCCGCGAGTTCATGATCAAGTACTCGGACAGGGTCCTCTTCGGGACCGATGTCGTTAGTAATAGAGGTCAAGGTAACTATTTCTCTGGCAGGTATCTTGCACAGAGAATCCTGTGGGAAACAGATGAGCGGGATACCCCTCTCCCGATTCCTGATGCCGACACCGTGAACACCGGAGGCACCTTCATCAACGGCCTTGACCTGCCGCTTGATGTCCTCAGAAAGCTATATTGGGAGAACGCTAATCGACTCTATTTCAGGTAAATGATGCGGTAATAGTCTTGAGTGTGGTTCGAACCCATTCACTTGCCCAAATAGAATCTTCTCAGATCCTCGGGTAACTTTTCAATCGAGTATCTCAGCATCGTTCTGGGCATCGTTTTGTAATGTTCTGCGAGGAACTCCTCCAAGACAGACTGGTCCTTTTTTCCTATCTCACGCAACACCCACCCCGATGCCTTGTGGATCAAGTCTTGCCCATCACCGACCAGGACCGTAGCTAAAGCAAGCGCGTCAGTCAGGTCTCCCTTGTCAATGAACGCAAACGTCGAGATAATCTATATTCGCCTCTCCCAGAGACTCTCTGACCCAGCCAAATCGTAGAGAACGTCCCTTGGCCTGTCAACAAGCCACTCCCCCAGGATCTTATGCGCGCTGCTATCAACAAGGTCCCAATTGTTCACGTATTCGGTGTTGCGAAGATACATCTCAACAACCTGTTGTTTTACAACCTCGTCTCCCCTGTTGAACTGCTCGGTAAGAATGAACAGCGCAGTCAACCTGTGTTCATGAATCCCGCTCCGAAAAAGCTCTTGGACATCAGTTAAGGGTATTGTTCTGTACTTTCTCGCAACTCGACGAGTCTCTGGGACACGTAAACCGAGGAAAACATCACCTTCCCCGTATTCACCCTCACCTGTCTTGAAGAACCCTTGAAGTCTTCTTGCGTACTCATGGTCAGAGAGTTTGTCCAACTCGGCTTTCACCTCATCAGTCGACATAATTAAACAACGATTAATTCAAATTTAGTTCTAACGATAAATGAGTCGATATCCAACTTGTTTTCCTCCCTTCCTCAAGTTGGGGTCGAACCCCTCTGTCTTGGTGATATCAATCGCTCCCACCGTTTCCCATCGCTAATAAAAGTCACCAAGTATCAATCTGTATGTACAGCGGACACACCTCAATGCCTCCGAAATAATAGTTTTTTCTCGATAATACCAGTTGCAGGAACTCATTTTTCCGCGATTTAGTAGGTTACTTACTATACAGAAGAATGGTGCGGGAGGTGGGATTCGAACCCACGGAGGACTAGTCCATCAGGTCCTAAGCCTGACCCCTTTGGCCGCTCGGGAACCCCCGCAGACGGTACCAAACAACGCCCAAGAGATTAAAGAATCTTCCTAATAAAGGTCAAATACCGTGGGGGCATCCCAAACCCCATGACCGAGGAGCCACTTAAGACCAACAGAACACTCTACGCCACCGGTTTCCTCCAGAACTTCAGCGATGAGCTCATCAAGCGTTTCATCAACCTCCTAGCCATCGCAGTTGGGGCCACCGTAGACCAGCTGGGAACCCTCAACGCCACCAGGATGCTGGCATCAAACCTATTCCAGGTACTATTCGGCAGGCTCGCCGACAGATACGGCAAGAAACGGCTAATAGCCATCGGCAGAATACTCAACGGGCTCACGTTAGCCGCCATCCTCCTAGTGGATACCCCAGGCTGGGTCGTGAGCCTGGTAATAGCCGCCAGTATCTTCACAAGTATGGCAACTCCCAGCTGGAACAGCCTGCTAGGCGACTATACTTCAAAAACAAAGCGAGGCGAGGTGATCGGAAGGGTCAACAGCGTCAGCTACATCGGTGGATTAATCGCCATGATAACAGCGTTCCTCATCAGCGTTAACCAGTTCGGACCAATAACCCGGGCAAGCTACACCCCCGTCATGGTGATAGCCTCTACCGCGAGTCTCATCGCCGGTGTGACCTCGCTGTTCCTCAAAGAGCAGGAGTCCAAAGCAGGAGAAACTCTCGACCTGAAAGAGGTGCTGAGAAACCCAGATCTGAAACGCTTCCTCGGGCTGGTTTTCATCTACCACGTGGGATCAAGCGTCGGCATGCCCCTTTTCCCGTACATCATGGCCGCGAAGCTCCAGCTATCTGTATGGCAGGTAGCCGTGACCAGCATAACAAACATGCTGGCGGCGGTCCTGAGCCAGCCATATGTCGGCAAACTCCTCGACAGGCTGGGCAGGAAGAAGATACTGGCGTTCAGCAGGATGGCAATGGCGTCAAGTTGCCTAATCTACCCAGTCGCGACATCCTGGGTCCATATCGCTGCCGTTGAGGCGATCAGTGGGCTGGCCATATCAAGTTGGCTAAGTGCACAGTCCACTTACATGATTGATATCGCTCCCAGAAAACTGAGGGCAACATACCTGGCATCAAGTATGGCCTCTATAGGAGTCGCCACATTCATCGGCAGCAACATAGGAGGCCAGCTAGTTCAGAATGTGCTGGGCGGGAACCTGGCCGCAGTAGAGACAGGTCTATACATCGCGGGAGCACTGAGGCTCGTCCTCGGGCTGCTGTTCCTGACCATAAAAGAGAAGAGGGGTTAACTCTCCAGGATGTCCTTCCAGTAGTCCATATACCCTGATTTCTGGACTTCTGGCTCGTACTCGTCGATGACTTGCCTTGCGAGCTTCGCCCCGTCCCAGAGAAGGTCCAATACCATACCCGCGTAGAGCTTTGCAGGCATAACATAGGCCGCGTAAGGGTCAACTATCGAATAGCTGCGGCTGTGCCCGACGCCTATCGCTCCTCCCACGCCGAAGCTGGCCTTCGGCATGATGCTTGCAACGTCATTTATGTCAGAAACAGCTCCGTGTGGGGTCCTGATTGGTGATGGGTTTACCACTCCCATCAAGGTGTTCTCTTCGTCGAAGATCTCGGCAACGTTGTCTCTCATGTTCCTCCACAGGGCATCGCTGCCCTGTTTCGGGCTCGGCAGGTAACCGGGGATGTTGTCGATCTCGACCTCCGCCCCCAGTGCCATCGCGCCTCCCTTGAGAGCCCTGTCCACTTTCATGGAGGCGTCCTTGATGGCATCAACCGATGCTGCCCTGATCATCATCTCCATTCTCACCTCGCTGGGTACTATGTTCACGGCGTCCCCTCCCTTTGTTATGAAATAGTGAACGCGAACCGCGTCCGAGTCCTTGAAAGTGTCCCTCTGAGCGTCAATGGCCGACATTGCTATGTTAGCTGCGTTCAAGGCGTTCACGCCGTTCCATGGGGCAGCCCCGCTGTGAGCCTCCGCCCCCTTGAATCGTATCATTTTTCCCATGAAGCCTACACCGCCCGGTTGAGGTCCTTCACCGCCCCTGACCGCTATCTTCCAGTCGGTGTTGGTCGCCATATGGTTTGCTAAACTGATGTCTACGTCCTGGAAGTATCCGTCCTTGATGAACTCCTGCTTGCCGCCGAGAAAATACAGCTTCCCCTCGCTATACAGCTCCCTCCTCCACTCGATGTCAATGGGCTCCTCCGCTGGGACCGCCATGCACGTCACCGAGCCGTCAAGGTGCTCCATGATCCCGGAGTCAACAAGTGCCATGGCGACGCCGATCATGTTCGCCATCTGGCCGTTGTGACCGCACGAGTGGACCGAGCCCGTCACTGGATCAGAATCCGGGTGCTCCGGTATCGTCAGTGCGTCGAGCTCACCGATAACCGCGATGTTGGGGCGGTCATCCCTTCCCTTGATCACTGTCTGCAGCCCAGTCAGACCTATCTTTTCCTCGACCTCCAGCCCCAAGCCCTTGAAGATGCTTGATGTGTACTCTGCGGTCTTGTGCTCCTTGAACCCGACCTCCGGGTTCCTCCATATCCACTGGCCCACGGCGATGATGTCGTCCGCCCTGGCCTCCACCGCGTCAAGTAGCTTCCCTTTGAGAACCGATTTATCCATAAAGGATACCTGGCTGTAACAAATTTAACATGATATACAAGAAGAAAGTGAGGGCAGGTTACCAGAAAGCTAGGGGGATCTTGACGTGGATTGCCTTCGCCGGGCATTCCTCCTGGCAGATGAAGCATAGCTGGCATTCGTCGGGGTATCTGACGCTGGGCTTGCCGTCCTCGTCCTTGACGATAACGTCCAGCGGACAGAGGCTATAACAGGTGCCACATCTCGTGCATTTCACATAGTCAAACGTGGCCGTCATGGCTTGACCTCCTTCACAGCCTCGTATTCCTCAAGCGTGGGTGGCCGTTGCTCCACGGTCCTGCGCTTGAAGACCTTCATCTCGCCGCCCTCCCTCTTGACCACGACCCTTTGCCTGTGCCATGTCGGGTGCTGTGTGGGGTAGTCCTTCCTGTCAAGGAAGTGGCGGCCGTAGGGGACAGACTCCGTCCTGAAGAGCGAAGACTCCATGTGAACCTCGGCAACCTCCATGATGTTCCTGACCTCTGCCCACCGCATCAGGTCATGGGGGGTATCTGCCTTGATCCTTCCCTCCCATTCTTCCCTGATCCTCCGTATGTTCTTCAGGCCTTGCTCCAGCATACCACCCGTCTTACTGATGTAGGCGTACTTTGTCATGATTCCCCTGACCTTTTCCTCAAGCTCTTGGGGTGGAACCCCATTCTCTCGCTTACTTGGTGCGAGAATTGTGTCTGATATCATCTTCAACTGTTTCTCATCAATGGGAGTCCATTCATCCTGCCCCTCGATGTACTTCGAAGCCGCAATCCCGGCTCTCCTTGCGAACACGTAGGCACCCGAAAGGCTGTCCTGCCAGATCTCGTCGCCAGCAGCGTACAAACCAGGTAAGGTCGTAGCGCCATAGTAATTGAAGACCGGGCCTCCTAGGAAACCAATGGGCTGGCTCTCAAACTCGTACCTGCCCTTCCTCCTGTCCTGCCCCTTCTGGGTGTAAGTCTCCGTCAAGACCACGTCTGGGAAGTTCTTCTCGTCGCTCGTGTAAGCCTCCCACTTGTCATGTCCCTCCTGCGGCATATCCCTGCTATCCCAGAAGAGGGGTCCGTTTCCCTTCTCCTCTTCCTCGTGCATTGCGTAGCTCCTACTCCAACGCTTCTTGTAGGTCTCGGCCAAGAAGTCCTCACCCTTGTGATTCACAGCACTTCCTCCCCAGAAACGGGCCATGACGTTTCCATTCATGTGGTCTGTCCTGATGAGTTCCATCATGGTCAGCTCTCCCCCGGCTCGGTAGACCATCCCCCTGCCGTCGCCGCTGTTTGTACCCATGTCTCTCATGTAGAACCATTTCTTTCCAGGGTTCACGATGTATGAACGACTACTGCTCCCGGTGCACAGGACCACTGCCTTGGCGTGGTAAGCCGTTAACTCACCCGTCCTGGTGTTCAATGCGACTGCCCCGATGACTTTCCCATCGTTCGTGAGGAGGTCAACTGCCATCGTGCGCTCCTCGATCTTGATACCCCTGCGCTCCACCTCATCCATAAGGCATTTCTTCATTGAACCGCCTTTGACCCAGCATCCACTCTCCATGCGCTCCCCGATCTTCTTGTGCCAGTAGTTGTCCCACGTGCCGTCCCCTGCCTTGTATATCTCAAGGCCCCAGCTCTCCAGCTCCCTCACAATCGGGGTGAACTCCTCTGCTATGATGTATTTGTCAAGTGGACGCTCCTGTCCACTCCAACCGGAACTACTGCTCAGATAACCCTCCACGAACTCCATGCTCGTGGGCCCTCCCGGGATATTGCATAGCGGGTTAATCTCGCTGGTAAAATGGCCAATCCCTAGTGCCCCACCGCTCCTGTGGGTCGCCTTCTCAAGCACGATGATATCCTTCGTGTAATCGCTTGCCTTGATGGCAGCCATGCTTCCTGCTGCACCAGCACCAACAATCAAGAGGTCAGTCTTTGTTATCTTCAACGGTCAATCAGTCGTATTTCTGATAATATTTACTTAAGACTTGTTAGTCATTTTCCTGATTAACAAGCATGTTTTACCATTTTTCAGGTAGGTTTAAACCCTGTACCTCCTTCTCGGAGCCAAATGAGCAGACAAAAGGATGAGCCGTTGGAGACAAACAAGATCCTCATATGGACGGGGTTCATCCGGATGTTCGGGGACAGTCTCAACAACCGCTACAACAACCTGCTGGTCTCCATCGCCGGCGCGTCTGTCAACCAGATGGGCTTTCTCCAGGGAGGGAAAAGCCTCTTCGGCAACCTCACCCAGCTCCTGTTCGGCCAGCTGGCCGACAGGTACGGCAAGAAACAATTCATAGCCGCTGGGCAATTCCTCAATGCCACGGCAATACTCGCCCTCGTGTTCTACAAGGAGCCGAACTGGTTGATCCTCTGGGTTCTGGTCAGCAGTTTTGCCACCAGCATGACCAGGCCTGGATGGAGCAGCCTTCTCGGGGACTACACGAATGACAAGAACCGTGGTGAGATGATCGGTAAGATCAACAGTTTTGCACAGATGGGTAGCTTTGTTGCGATGCTTGTCGCGTTTTCCATCAACTTCAACCAGGTGGGGGACACCACCAGGGAGAGTTTCACAGTGGTACTCATCCTCGCGGCCCTTGCCAGCCTTGTTGGTGGAGTCCTCGTACTCTTTGTGGAGGAGAAACCGCCAGAGGGAAAATCCCTGCAGCTTGACCTAAAGAGGCTGTTCAGCGACCCAAGGCTGACCCGTTATCTCATCCTCAACTTCATCTATGGCGTGGGCATGAGCACCGCTTGGCCGCTGTTCCCCTACGTGATTACTGATAAGCTCAAAATGACGGTCTGGCAGGTCGCCACCCTGAGCCTCAGCAGCAGCGCGGTATCAACCCTGGCCCAGCGGCGATTAGGCGGGTTCATGGATAACGTTGGGAGGAAACCCGTCATCGTCATGAGCCGGATGATGATGGCGATTGCTCCGATAGCCTATGCTTTTGCCGGGCAGTGGTACCACATCACCATCGCCGAGCTCTTCCTGGGCGTTGGAATGGCGGCGTGGATGATCAGTGAGTCAACGTACGTCATTGATCTAGCCCCAGCAGACTTGAGGGCGACATACCTGGCCAGTAGCACAACAGCGTTCGGAATAGCTACTTTCATTGGAAGCAACCTGGGCGGCTATGTAGTTGATAACTTCCTCTCCTCCTCAGGTTTCACCGGGATAAACCAGGGGCTCCTCATCTCAGCTGGATTGAGAATCGTGTTCGGGTTCGCGTACACTTTCGCATACGAGACGAAGGTGTCAGAGTAACTGTCTTAAACTCGTGAAACATAGCCCATAACGATTATTATGGAACTCAAATGGCTAGGACACGCTTCATGGAAGCTCAAAACGGGGGGCGTGACCATCTATATCGACCCCTACGAGGGGGAGTACGATGAACCGGCGGACATCATCCTCAGCACCCACCACCACGACGACCACTGCAAGCCAGATAAGGTGGACCTCATCAAGACGGAGGGGACGAAGATCATCGCCACCGCCGAGTGCGGTGAGAAACTGGGCACAGAGGTCAAGTCTCTGAAACCGGGGGAGTCCACGCGCATAGGAGAGGTCGCGATTAAAGCGGTGGAGGCATACAACTTCAAACGGTTCAGGAACCCCGGCGAGCCATACCACCCCAAGGGAGTTGGTGTGGGGTACATCGTGTACGCCGAGGGAAAATCCATCTACCATGTAGGTGACTCGGATTTTATCGAGGAGATGAAGGATGTGAAAGGCATTGATGTGATGCTTGTTCCGAGTGGAGGCACTTATACAATGGATTGCCCCGACGCGGTTGAGGCTGCCATGGCAGTTAATCCCGTCATGGCGATCCCGATGCACATCTGGGACACAGATCCAAACGAGTTCAAGGTCCAGGTCGAGTCCTCTTGCAGCACACAGGTGAAGATGATGAAGCCAGGGGATACTCTGATCCTCTAACTATTTCTTGCCCCACATATCCAGCGGGGGCTGCATCCCCTCGGGGATGGGAGTCTTGTACTCTTTACCCATGGTCCTCTTTCCGTGCTCCTCCCACGCCTTCTCCCTGAGCTCAGCATCTGTCAATAGGTCCAGACCTACCGAGGCTATTATCTTCGAGGCGAAGATGAGACTCTTATGTCCGATGCTGTGGGCACTGGCCGCCACGTTCATCCAACTATGACCGGGTGTCCCCAGAGGCCATGTCGCCGTGGAGAACTCCATGGTTGGAGCCATCCAGCTGACATCACTGACATCAGTGCTGCCCGGGCTCACGAAACCATCATTCCATGGATCAGGGACAGATGTGTCCATAACGACGTCCACTAACTCCTCCCATCCGGGACGCTGGCTCTTCCTAAGACTGCCTATCTTTCCGTCCCTGGACACTGATTTAGTTAGTTGCTTTCCCCACTCGATCTCGTCATCAGTGTATATGGGAGTCCCGATCGCCCTCATGTTGTTGACAACGGTCTCGCTCAGCACCTTGTTGGGAATCTTGTTGTAGATCCCCTTGATGAACTCGATCCGAAGCTCCGTCTCCGTCATCAGAGTCGCTCCCTCGGCGATCTTTAACACCCTCTTGTAAATGTGATCCACCTGGGTCCTTTCAGGTGCCCTAACCAGGTACCAGCTCCTAGCGTATCCTGGTACAACATTGGGCTGTCCACCACCCTCCTCGATGATGTAGTGTATTCGTGCATCCTGGACGACGTGCTCCCTAAGGAAGTTAACGCCCACATTCATGAGCTCGATTGCGTCCAGCGCGCTCCTGCCCTGTTCTGGGCTCCCTGCCGCGTGGCTGGTCTTTCCCGTGAAGTGGAACTTGACGCTGTTGTTTGCCAGACTGCTGGCTAGACTCCCAGTATTCATGCTACTCGGATGGTGGCTGATCACGGCGTCCACGCCGTCAAATACACCATCCCGCACCATCCAGACCTTACCGCTGGCGCTCTCCTCGGCAGGTGTCCCGAAGAACCTAACGGTGCCCACAAGCCCGTGTTCCTCCATGGCGTACCTTATGGCTACCGCTCCTGCTAGCCCCGACGCTCCATGGATATTATGTCCGCATCCCTGACCTGGTGCTCCTGCTTCAAGCGGATCCTTGTCCGTCGATACCTTCTGACTGAGTCCTGGCAGGGCATCGTACTCCCCCATCACGCCTATGATTGGCTTTCCCGTCCCATAATCGGCAACGAAAGCGGTTGGCATACCACCAACTCCCTTCGTTATTCTGAATCTATGCTTTTTCAGCTCGTCAATCATCAATTTTGCTGACTTGAACTCCAGTAACCCTAACTCGGGGCAGTTCCACAGCTCGTCGCTTAGCTCAATAATCTCGTCGTGGTTCTGTTTGATCCAACCTATTGCTGACTTCTTTACCTTGCTGGTCATAATCAAAGGTTGTTTGTCAGGTTTTTAAGCATGTTCGGGTTCGCAAAACTCTTCTCTGAACAAGTCGAGCGTGACGACCCTGTACGCTGGGTAATACGCCTGACGATATGGCTCGGTGTGATGCATGGGCTTTATCCCATTCTTGTTGATGGAGTCCTGTAATTCCTTGATTCCCTTCAACTCCATTCTGATATCACCTACTTCCACCAGACCCACGAAAACCATCCAGAGCTTTATGAACTTTTCATCGTTTCCTGTCATCTCTGCTGAAGCGGTCATCACCCGGAACAAGTCGTCAAGGCTCAGGTTCCTCCTCAAGAATGGTCTGAGGTTGACCCTGACGATTGAGCCATCGGGAGAAACGGGCTCTCTCAGGGGACGGTCCGGGTAGTCCTCTAATGGTATTCTCCCAGCTTCTTCCCAAAGGTATTCTTTGGCCTTTTCGCTGATAATGTGCCCCACGCCATAAACTCCCTGGAAAATGAGTTTGTAGACATCCCTCGGCTGGGCTTCGGGGTACCTTTCAACATGCAATATTATGAAATCTTTATCGTTTTTCGTCAAATTTCCCCCTCTATTAGATCTGTCTCAGCTCATATAACGGTAATTGGTTTGATTTTTCTTCATATAACATACAGATATTATTAACTCCAACCAAATTCATCCTGTCCTCATGGATGAGAAACTGAGGGGGACCGGGTTCATGTGGAGCATGATCCCCTCTGAAAATATATGTTATTAGATTCTATTGTGATATGAGGAATTATTATTAATCCCACATAATCCTCAGATTATAGAACTTCGATGCAGATATCAATAATTAACGTCCAATTATCTCATCGATAATTGCCTTAATATTGCGTATCAAATTCGATGTGATGGTATGATAAACAAGCAAACGCACAAGATCCTGTCAAATGGAAATAAATATGGTCCACTTGAAGATTTTACTCTCTTTGTGGAAACGCTTATCTTTCTAATTTAGAAACGAAGACTTCTCCATTTTTGGTCGCTATCCACCTTATCACATCGCCATCTTTCAGTTCCATGAACCTGAAAATCCCGGATGGTATGGTAGTTCGCCTTCTGTAACCTCGCACTGTGATATGGGTATCCTCCATAGCCACAATATCATCGGTGTCAATCTGGGGCATGTGATAGAATGTATACACTGTACCTATAGTCTTTGCGGAGGAAGGGGGAAAACTATCCCACCTTACCCTACCTTTTTAAAACCCAAACTCATTCATGGGAAGGGAGAGGAAATTGAATGACTGGGAAAAAGTCCTCTAAGAAGAAAGAGCTAATCGCCAAGGACAACTTTACCGAATGGTATGACAACGTCCTTCTTGAGGCGAAGATAGCTGACGACAGATACCCCGTGAAGGGATTCACGGTATATACAGGATGGGGCATGCGTATCGCTAAGCGTATCATAGCCATGCTTGAGGAGAAACTAGACGCAACGGACCACGATCCAATGCAGTTCCCAGTTGTGATACCGCAGAGCAGTTTCCAAAAAGAGGAGGATCATATCGCCGGTTTCAGCGGCGAGGTCTTCTGGATTACACACGCAGGCGAGAACGAGCTGGAGAACAAGCTCGTTCTGAGACCAACCTCAGAAACAGCTATCTATCCTATGTTCAAGCTCTGGATGAGGAGCCATCAGGACTTTCCCATCAGGATGCAGCAGACATGTAATGTCTACCGGTATGAGACAAAGGCAACCAGGCCGCTCTACCGTGGAAGGGAGTTCCTATGGAATGAGGGTCATACGGCCCACGCCAAGTACGAGGACGCTGAGAAACAGATCAGGATAGCCCTCAAGCTCTACAGCGAGGTCTATGATGAGCTGGGCTTGAGCTACATCAAGCTGAAGAGACCGGTCTTTGACAAGTTTGCGGGTGCTGACTATAGTGTCGCATTCGATACGTGGAACCCTGATGGTAAAGTGAACCAGATCGGCACGGTACACCAACTGGGATACAACTTCGGTGAGGCGTTCGAGCAGACATTCGAGGACGAAAACGGTGAGCAGGCAACAGCAGCAAATACATGCTACGGCATGGGGTTCGGACGGACTCTTGCCGCAACAATCGCCCACCACGGCGATGACAACGGACTGGTACTACCTCCAAAGGTAGCACCTAAACAGGTGGTAATAGTTCCAATCCTATTCAGAGGCAAGGAGGAGATAGCCATGGATTATGCTATGGAGATTGAAACCAAGCTCAAGGCAGCAGGAATCCGAGTAGTACTGGACGGCGATAATCGAACTAGCCCAGGCGACAAATACTACAAATGGGAAATGTACGGGGTGCCCCTCAGGCTTGAGGTGGGACCGCGTGAAGCCCAGAACAAGAAGGCCACCCTGGTCAGGCGCGACAACTTCGAGAAAGTTCAGGTCGAAGAGGACAAGTTGATTGACAAAGTCAATGAACTGTTCGAGGTCATATTCGAGAACCTCAAGGCCAAGGATAAGGCAAAACTGGACAGCCTCCTGAAGGACGCCTATGACATGGATCAGCTCAAAGCCTACATGGATGCCCGTCTCATCGTCAGGGTCAACTGGTGCGGTGATGCCGAGTGCGCCATAAACCTCAAGGACCAGGTAAGCGGGGAGATCAGAGGGACACGGTGGGGGGTTGAAGAGAAGCCCACAGGAAGCTGTGTCTTCTGCAAGGACGAAGCCAAATACGTAGCTTACGTCAGCAGGACCTACTAGACCTTTATTTTCATTCCGTTAAAGGCGGTCTCCATGCCCGCCTTTTCTACTTTTTTCCACTGCTCTCCGTTTTCTACTATCGACGGATTCGTGTGGTTGAAATGGGTGAAGATCACCCTCCCGATGTCCCTGCCCTTCAGTATCTCAATGGCTTCCTCCTGTGGTACGTGACCCAAGTGATAGCTCGTGATGGGTATTCCACTGATCCTGTCTAACTCGTCGTCCCACCAGAACGTGGCATCCATGAGGAAAACATCGGCTCCCTCCAGCCTATCAAGGAGCCATGGGTCAAGCTTACCAAGATCAGGGGCGTAGACAATCCTCCGGTCCCCATGTTTTATCTCGTATGCATATGTGCTGCTTGGATATTTCCTTCCATTCTCAAGAACCTTGGTATGGGATACCTCAAAACTGGTGATCTCCAGTTCACATAACCTCGTGATCGTTTTCTCCGGCTCTAATTTGATGGGGATCACATAGTTTCGAGCAAGCCTCCCCAGTTCCCCGAAATAATTGGGCCTATCCTCTGATCCGAACAAGAAATCGATGAGATCAGGTGGACCGTACAATGGAATCTCAAAGCTCTTACCCGTACAGAACTCAGCGACTCCCACAGTATGATCAGCGTGCCCGTGTGTCAGAAAAACTGAGTCTAGCCTGCTTTCCCTGAACGTTTCCCCGGCGGTTTCTACCCTTGGGACTATCCCATTTGCCTCAAGCTGTTTTTTCAGGTCGTGGCCTGCATCAAACAATACATGCTGGTCTCCATTTACCGTCGCGGTAATCGATGAACGTGTCCGCCTGAGCCTAGGATCAAGCCTGGCCACGGCGCAGTTAGGGCACGTGCAGTCCCACTCGGGGACTCCTCCGATTGATGCTGTACCGAGAACGGTAATCTCCATACCTTTTTCTGGCTCATTTCCGTGTTTAAGGTGTTCGGGCAGGTCTAATTACCCTTATCCACCCAAGATGCAAGAGTAAGTCTATGGAGGATGTCTACAGACCCGCCGAAGACTCGTACCTATTAGCACGACATGTCGAGTCGTTGGTCTCTGGGGCTGTCCTTGACATGGGAACAGGTTCGGGGATTCAAGCGATCACAGCAGCCTTGAAACCCACGGTGACATCAGTTTTGGCTGTAGACATCAATCCAGAGGCTCTAAACGAGGCGAAGAAACTGGCAGAAGACGAGGGCATCTCGGGAAAGCTTACTTATGTAATCAGCGATCTTTTCCATGAGGTTCAGGGCAGGTTTGATTGGATCATTTTCAACTCTCCATACCTTCCATCTGAGGGAAAAGCCGATGAGTATGCGTGGGCTGGGGGTGCTGAGTTGATAGAACGGTTTCTAATTGATGCCTGTAACCATCTGGAACTTATGGGATCGATTCTTCTCATCTATTCAAGCCTATCAGAACCTGATCTGAGTAGATATAAAGTTGAGTTACTTGAAGAAATTGGGTTATTTTTTGAAAAACTGTATTGTGTAAGGCTTAGCCCCACTTGATACCAAGCGCGAATCCGACCACGGCCCCACCCGCGATGGGTAGGTTTGCCAAAAATGCCCCAAGAGCACCTTCCGCCTGTCCAAGACCAGCTAAAGCGGTGTCTCCCCATGTCTCAACGCCGAGCCAGTCAACGGTGATCATTCCCTGAGACTCCATATAGATCAATCCAAGAGAGAATAACCCGATGATGGCAGCAGCGATCTTGGCCACCTTCTTCAACGCAAACCCAATACATAGACCGATTATTCCGCCAACTCCCAGCTGGGTAACGAGCGGGGTCAAGAAACTTGTTTGTTCACTCATAGAGAAAGTGATGTCACTGGCGTTTATAAACGAAATGCTAGTTGGGGACGATGTGGGTGCCAGTCTTACCCATCAACGCGTCCACTGCTTTGTCAAGGCTCGTAATGATAGCGTGATCACCACCATCAACGACAAAGCCAAGAGCTGCCTCCATTTTCGGCCCCATGCTCCCCGCCTTGAAATGACCCTCGCTTATGAGTTTCCTGGTCTCGTTAACAGAGACCTCCCTAACAGGCTCCTCGTCGTCTGTCCCAAAGTTCTTCAGCGCGTACTCCACATCGGTCAGTATCAGGTAGATGTCCGCAGCGACCTCTTCAGCCAGCTTCGCGCCCGCCCTGTCCTTGTCGATGACGGCGTCTACCCCCTCCAGTTTACCCGAGCCGTTTCGTAGCACAGGGATGCCCCCTCCCCCAGATGCGATGACAACTGTCCCTGACTCGACAAGCCTCTTAATAACCGATGACTCAGCTATGGCCAGCGGTTTGGGCGACGGCACAACCCTTCTCCAAGTCTTTTCCCCGTTTGGCCTCACCTGCTTGACAAGCCAGCCGTTCTCCGAGCCTAGCTTCTTCGCCGTTTCCTCTGCATAGTATGGCCCGACCGGCTTCGATGGGGCATCAAAGTCAGGGTCATCCTTCCCGACGACGACTTGTGTAACTATGGTCGCTACATCTTTCCCATCTGAGGCAAGCTCATTGTTGAGGCTCTGCTGCATCATGTAACCTATCTGCCCCTGGGTCATGGATCCGAGGATGAATAACGGCTGTGCGGGCACCATGTGTGCCCCCTGCTCCTGCTGGATGGCCAGGTTGCCCACCTGTGGACCGTTCCCGTGCGTGATGGCAACTTCGTATCCCTGCCTTGC
>Ga0209249_1000239_pt1 | contig 73456 bp, 72 predicted proteins | sample SaaInlV_200m_DNA_4_FD_184653 | JGI IMG/M metagenome (GOLD analysis project Ga0209249, IMG submission 184653) | Marine microbial communities from expanding oxygen minimum zones in the Saanich Inlet - SI037_S3LV_200m_DNA (SPAdes) (version 2) | ecosystem: Environmental > Aquatic > Marine >... | reverse complement strand
AGCTGTCAGCGCAAAGAGTCATGAATTTGATGATAACGGGGACGAAACCGGTTCAGACTTTTACCGCATTATGGATATTGTTTTAGATGCAGATTATAACGGCTATGTTGGAATCGAATATGAAGGTAGCGTCCACAGCGAAATGGAAGGTATTCGATTCACGAATGAATTGCTGAAAAAGATCAGGGATTCTATTTAATTTTTTGTACGAGAGAATAGTATTATGATAGCAAATAATTGGAATGAAGCCAAAGCTCAAGTGGATGCATGGAAATTCGCCGGGCTAAAAGTGGTATTCACTAACGGTTGTTTTGATATTCTCCATCGAGGCCATGTGGAGTATTTGGCTGACGCAAAATTACTTGGGAGCAAATTGGTTTTGGCGTTGAATAGTGATCGCTCAGTGCGTGAATTGAAGGGGGCGCACCGCCCTATCCAAACTCAAGATGATAGAACAGCCATTCTGGATGCATTAGAGTCGATTGATTTAGTGGTCGTTTTTGATGAAGATACGCCAGCAAAAATTATTCAAATGCTTTTACCAGATGTGTTGGTAAAAGGGAGTGATTATTCAACAGAAACAATTGTGGGCGCGGATACTGTCATGGAGAATGGGGGAGATGTAAAAGTAGTTCCATTCCGACCCGGTCACAGTACATCAGAAATCTTAGAAAAAATTATTAAATTATAACTATCTAATGCCACAATGCTATGGCATGAATTCACTCTTACATTATATAAATTCAGATTGTTGTTTATGAATAATTATTTAGCTAAAAGTTGATCTCCAAATACATCCTCTCCCAAACTTCCAACCATATTGATTTTTGCGCCGGCTCTGGATGCAGCGATGGCTTGATTAGCGCCTTTTCCACCCAAACACATGCCAAAGGAGTTACCGATTAATATTTCTCCAGTATTGGGTTGATGAGGGGCTGTAGCAACAAGATCATACATAAAGCTGCCTACGAGACCATTTAAACCTTGTCCCCACTTCTTCCACAACTAATATGATGGTATTGTGTGATGCGTTGGCTTCATCTATCATCACTAACGAAGATATCTAAATGAATTTGACTTTCTTTTGCCAAATTAGATTTTGCATCGCCAGAAATGAGGATTATTATTGAGATCAGTTTAAATTACGACATGATTACACTTTCATATTATAAAAACTTAGGCCAGTGATAATGAATAATCAGATATCCAACAACCAATTTCATGGCATTATTCCTCCGATGATAACACCATTAAACGATTGGGATAGCCTTGATCAAAAGGGATTAGAACAATTGATCAATCATATTTTAACTGGTGGTGTTCATGGGTTATTCTTACTTGGCACTACTGGAGAAGCACCAAGTTTAAGTCATCGTCTTCGTAAAGAAATTATTTCACAGTCGTTGGACCAAGTTGAGAAAACAGTTCCAGTGCTTGTTGGAATAACAGACACATCATTTGTAGAGTCTATTAATATTGCTGAATATGCAGCAGAAAAAGGTGCAAGTGCTGTTGTTTTGGCACCCCCTTACTACTTTCCCGCAGGACAAGCAGAACTATTGGAATACTTAGAACATTTAGTCCCTAAGCTTCCGTTGCCCGTTTTTCTATACAATATGCCCAGCCATACCAAATTATTTTTTGAACCGGAGACTGTGAAATCGGCATCTAAAATTCCTGGTGTGATTGGTTTAAAAGATAGTTCAGCAAATATGGTATATTTTCATCAACTTCAACAATTATTTAAAGATAATGAGGATTTTCGACTCTTTGTTGGTCCAGAGGAATTATTAGGAGAAACATTGGTATTGGGTGGTCACGGCGGCGTTTGCGGTGGCGCAAATATGATCCCAGAATTATATGTAAATTTGTATCATGCATCTATTGAGGGTGATTTAAGAAAAATGGCATCATTGCATGAAACAATTATGCAAATCAGTATGACGATTTATTCAGTAGGGAAATACAAATCAAGTTTTCTAAAAGGATTGAAGTGTTCACTGTCAATAATGGGAATTTGTGACGATTATATGGCTGAACCATTTCATAAATATAGAGAATATGAAAGAGGGTTAATACGACAGCATTTAATTGATTTGGGATTAAAACCGGTTAATTAATTGATCGATATCCTTTTTCGTTGGGAGGGAGGGCTCTGCTCCTAATTTTGTTACGGCCAAAGCTCCCGCTGCATTTGCAATTTTAATTGCTTCTTCTATTATAGATCCATTTGATAAGATAGCTGCTAATGCACCACAAAAGGCATCTCCTGCTGCGGTTGTATCGATAACATCTACTAAATATGCTGGGATGCGTTTTTCCATTTTTTCTGTAAGTAGTAATGATCCTCGGCTGCCCAACGTTAAGATGACGGTTTCTACTCCTTTTGACAAAAGGTGATGGGCTGCTTCCATGGCTTGGCTATTTGTCTCTGTGGGCATGTCTGTAAGGATTTCCGCTTCACTTTCATTCGGTGTTATAATATCAACTAATGACAATAAGGTATCAGGAATTTTACGTGCAGGTGCAGGGTTAAGAATTACCAGTGTATCATTTTTGTTGGCAATTTCCGCAGCACGTTTATTTGCTTCCATGGGTACTTCACACTGCAAGATCAACACATCTGAATCTGCAATGACTGATTCCGCCTTATCGATATTTTCAACAGTGAGTGCCATATTAGCTTGAGGAATTATTACAATACTATTGTCGCCGGAAGCATCGATGAGGGGCATTCCCACACCTGTTCCATTTTCAGTATCTTGGATGACAAAGTCTGTTTTTATTCCTTCTTCAGAGAATTTCTCTAAAAATTGGTTTCCAAACAAATCATTACCCAATCGCCCAACCATGGTAACGGATGCGCCGGCTCTGGAAGCGGCGATCGCTTGATTGGCACCTTTCCCACCCAAAAACATGCCGAAAGAATCACCGATAAGTGTTTCCCCTGTTTTGGGACGTCTTGGTGCTGTGGCCACCAAATCGTACATAAAACTACCTACAACAGTCACCTTGTTCATTTATTCATCTTTTAGCTGATTTCCCAAACTTCCATCGGGATGAAATGTGTGAAAATCACTTCGAGAAAATCCTTTTTGTTCTGAAATGGATGAAGCCAACGCATCACACAATGCCATCATATTGGTTGTAGAAGAAGTGGGAGCTAAATTTAAATGATCTGCTTCGTCATTCACGCAAATATCAAGATGAATATGACTCTTTTTTGCCAACAAAGAATTTGAATCTCCGGAAATCCCTATGGTCGGAATATTATTTTGTTTACAATATTTTACAACATTAACTACATCCTCTGTTTTGCCGCTGAAAGAAAATGCAACGATTGAATCATTTTTTGATATCATTCCAAAATCACCATGGAAAGCTTCACTGGCATGAACAAAAAAAGAAGGGATTCCCAAACTGGAAAATGTAGCGGCACATTTCCGAGCTACGTGACCGGATTTTCCAAGTCCTACAAAAATAACTTTTCCGGTTGTATTATAAATGAGTTCAGCTGCCGTATTAAAGTCGCTACCCAATGAGGACTCTAATTGTTTTAAGGCGGCAATTTCTTTAATTAAGACAGTTTTTGCAGATTTTAAATAATCCATAATGTTTCCTTACAACAATTTTATTGGTTTGTTCAATCATCATAATAATTGAAAGAAAATAGCCGTTTGACTAACATACAAAATAACAATTAATATGCAATCATGATTCATAAAAGATTTTCAATATTCAAATATTTAATTTCCATAGTTATTTCTCTACCATTTTTATATGGTGGAGACAACACCCTCAAAGATTATGTTAATAGATCCGATACAACATTTAGTTATAACGAGCGACACACCTATTCCAAGGATAACTATACAGTACATGTATTGGAAGTATTCTCACAGACTTGGAAATCAGCCGATGTTGTAGATAGAGCCCATTGGCAACATTGGGTTAATATTATTGTACCTGATACTCTTAAGTATGAAAAAGCACTGGTTTTAATCAGCGGAGGTAGCAATGGTGACTCTCCCCCATCATCAGTGGACGATGAAATTGTATCATTAGCACTCATGTCAAATTCTGTTGTTATAGAAGTTAAAATGATTCCAAATGAACCGGTTGTTTTTTCAGACGAAACATTTAAGCGATCTGAAGATGCAATCATTGCCTATACGTGGGATAAATATTTAAGAACTGGAGATGCAGATTGGCCGCTTCAACTACCGATGGTTAAAGGGGTGGTCAAATCCATGGATGCTGTACAAGATTTCTTTAGGTCCATACTAAATGATGGTAATGCTGTAAATGAATTTGTACTCCTTGGTGCATCAAAACGTGGCTGGACCACTTGGCTGACGGGTGCAATTGATGATAGAGTTGTGGCGATAATCCCTGTTGTTTTTGATGCTTTAAATTTGGTGGATTCCTTTAACCACCATTATGGCGCCTATGGGTTTTGGTCCCCAGCAGTAGGTGATTATGAAGCTGCTGGGATATTTGATTGGTTTCCCCGTCCAGAAATATATGATCTTATGAAAATTGTTGATCCATTAAATTATAAGGATGATTTAATGATGCCAAAATTTTTAATACATTCTGCAGGGGATGAGTTTTTTGTGCCCTCCTCTCAATATTATTTTGACAAACTTGATGGGCCTAAATATCAACGGTATGTGGCGAATACCGGTCATGGTATGGATGATAAATTGGCAGATGTCATTATTAGTGCTGTTGCTTTTTACCGAGCCATTTTAAATGATTATACTTTGCCAGAGTTCTCATGGGAAGTTGTTGAAGATGGTTCTATTCGATTTGAAACTGTCACCGAGCCTAAATCAGTACGCATATGGACAGCGACAAATGAAGATGAATTTGATTTTAGATATTATACTATGGGACCCATTTGGAAAGATTCTCTATTGACCGAATCTGAAAGTGGTGTTTATATTGCAAATATTTCCGAGCCGTTATCTGGTTATAGTGCCTTTTTTATTGAAGCATCTTACAATTCAGTATACCCCTATTATTATACTTTTTCAACGGATGTAAGTTTTTTACCTAAACAATTACCCCATGCAGCCACAATATCATTTCAAGTAATGGGCGTTTCCGGGAATGAAGGTGCATTTTCAATCCAGGGTGATATGACATCCCAAATGATCCGAGAATTATTCGATGATGGGCAGCACGATGACCAAGAAGCCGGTGATGGTTTATGGGCTTTGACACTAAAAAATGTAATTGATGGTGAGTATAAGTATAATGTGATTCTTCATGAAAATGACACCATGGTCAAACAAAATGATGTTCCTTTGTCTTTTTTAGTTCAAAATGGACACGTATCAGGTACAACATCTTACCTGATAGGATCTGTAGGTACAATAAATGAAGGTGTTGTAGAAAATTTTAATTTATCTCCGGCGTATCCAAATCCATTTAACCCAAGGACAACGTTTAAATATTCAGTTAAGACTCAGAATCACGTATCCGTAAATATTTACGACATCAATGGCAATTGGATCAATACGATTGTGAACAAAATGCAGCATCCGGGACATTATGAAGCCCAATGGGATGGTTCAGGATTAAGTAGTGGTATTTATTTTATTACAATGGTTTCAGGAGACTTTATTCAATCACAAAAGGCTTTATTGCTAAAATAAATGAGGTTAAATATATTTAGCGGGTTTTTGTTTTATATATTGGTATTACCAGCTATTTCAGCACAAGGAGACTCTACCAAGGTAGACACGATTCAAATTGATTGTTGTATGGACCCATGGTTTGGGCAGGATAAAATGGTTCATGCTACAGGAAGCGTTGGATTGGTTTTGGTATTGCGTGGAATAGGTGGCATCAACACCCAATCGGTGTTGATAAGCACATTTACAATTGGAATGTTGAAGGAAGTCTACGATAAAAAATACGGTAGTGGTTGTTTTAGTTTTAAGGATATAATCGCAAATTCAATTGGGATTGTTATTGGATTTCAATTTATTATAAATACAGGATAAAGCATGAAAAATAAACAGGTTTTTATTGTAGGATTAATACTCGTCTTATTGTGCGGATGTGCTCAATACGATGTGGTCATAAGAAACGGCAATGTCTATGACGGAACCGGTACTCAACCTGTGGTAGCCGATGTTGCTATCAAAGGCGACAAAATTGTTCGGGTTGCTCAGAATTTTCCAGGTAAAGGAAAGATTGAAATTGATGCAAATGGGTTGGCTGTTTCACCCGGTTTTATCAATATGCTCAGTTGGGCCACTACATCTCTCATTGCCGATGGCCGTTCTTTAAGTGACATTAAACAGGGCATAACATTAGAGGTGTTTGGTGAAGGATGGTCCATGGGGCCTTTAAATAAAAAAATGAGAGAACAGCAACTGGCCGATATGACTGAGTTTAAATATGAAATTGACTGGACCACTTTGGGTGAATATTTAGAATCATTGGAAAACAGGGGCATCTCAACAAACGTGGCGTCCTTTGTGGGTGCGACTACAGTACGAATCCATGAAATAGGTTTTGATGACCGACCTCCTACGGAAGGGGAACTTGAGAATATGAAATCTTTGGTTCGCCGAGCCATGGAAGATGGTGCATTGGGCGTTGGTTCTTCACTGATTTATGCTCCAGCTTTTTATTCATCTACAGAAGAATTGATTGAATTATGCAAAATCGCATCTGAATATGATGGTATGTATATATCGCACATGCGCAGTGAGAGTAACCGCTTTTTGGAATCGTTAGATGAATTAATAACTATTTCAGAAAAAGCAAATATTCCGGCAGAAATCTATCATTTGAAAGCGGGAGGTATTCCAAATCATTATAAAATGGACCTAGCGATTGAGAAGATAAACAATGCTAGAGATCGAGGATTAAATATTACTACAGACATGTATTTGTATGTGGCGGGCGCCACTGGATTAAATGCACATATGCCTCCATGGGTTCAAGAAGGCGGTTATGATAAATGGGCGGAACGACTGAAGGATCCTGAAATTCGAAAACGGGTTAAACAAGAAATGATAACCGATACGGATGATTGGGAAAATTTGGGTTTCCTGGCCGGACCGGAAGGGGTGCTATTCTCAGGATTTAAAAACCCTGATTTAAGAAAACATATTGGAAAAACACTGAAAGAAGTGGCGGATGAATTGGGAAAACATTATGCCGACGTTGCAATGGATTTTGTCATACAAGATGGCAGTCGTGTGGATGTTGTTTATTTTCTCATGTCCGAAGAAAATATAAAAAAACAAATTCAATTACCTTATATGAGTTTTGGTTCCGATGCAGGTTCGCTTGCGCCGGAAGGGGATTTTTTAAATTATAATCCCCATCCGAGAGCTTATGGAAATTTTTCCCGATTACTTGGGAAATATATACGGGATGAAAAAGTGATATCTCTGGAAAGCGCGATTCATAAATTAACCGGTCTCTCTGCAGAAAAATTGAGAATCAAAGGACGGGGTTATTTGAAAAAAGGCTATTATGCAGATGTGGTTATTTTTAATCCGGAAACGATTCAAGACCATGCGACATTTGCCAAACCACATCAATTATCCACGGGCGTTCATCATGTATTCGTTAATGGTGTCCAGGTATTAAAAGATAGTGAACACACAGGGGCAACGCCGGGCAAGGTTGTTCGGGGTCCGGGTTATAAGAAATAATTTTTTATAAAGAAATTTAAAGGAGAAATATTTAACCATGCATATCGATTGGAAGGAATCAATTAATTGAAATTAAATGCACCCTATTTAATTTTGATTGGTGAGGAAGAAGATTCAACCTACGCAAAAACGGGACAGGGAATCGTCCAATGGAGACCGGAGTTAGTTGCGGGTCAATTACGTTTTTCTGGTTGTCAAGTTGATATGGGTGTTCCCGATATGACAGTAGATGAGGCTGTATCTCAGGGTGTGCGTAGTTTAATTATTGGTGTGGCACCGATCGGAGGCATCATCCCGGATAATTGGTGGAACGTCATTACGGATGCGGCCAATCAAGGGCTTGATATTGTAAATGGTCTGCATCTGAAGCTAAAAGACTATCCAAAAGTTGTTGAAGCTGCAAGTCAATCTGATTCGCGATTAATTGACATCCGCGTACCGCCAAAAAATCTGCCGGTGGGTACAGGTATGAAACGTTTAGGTAGGCGCCTTTTAACGGTTGGAACAGACTGTGCAGTCGGCAAGAAATATACAGCCCTGGCATTGGATAAATCTATGCGTGAAGCGGGTATGAACTCTACCTTTCGAGCAACCGGACAGACGGGCATTATAATAGTAGGCGCAGGCATCCCCATTGATGCCATAAAAGCAGATTTTATATCTGGCGCAGCAGAAATGCTTTCCCCTGATAATACGGCAGATCATTGGGATGTGATTGAAGGGCAGGGAACCCTATTTCATCCGGGGTATTCCGGAGTAAGTCTTGGTTTGCTTCACGGATCACAACCGGATGCTTTTGTTGTTTGCCACGATGCTACACGTAAAGTGATATCTGGTTGGGAACATTATCCACTCCCATCCATCGGGGAATGTATAGAGATGCACACCCAACTTGGACAGCGTACCAATCCTGACATTTCTTGCGTGGGAATTAGTATCAATACTTCCGGTTTGCCCACAGATAAACGTGAAAAGTATCTCAATAACTTGCAAATGGAAACGGGTTTACCTTGTATCGATCCTTTGATGGATGGATGTGGTATTATTGTTGATAACTTGAATGAAATATTCAATTGAAAAACCCATTTTTTCAAAAGTATTTACTGCCCGGATTTATTTTTCAGTCCTTGATAATTGGAGGTGGATATGGCACGGGCCGGGAATTGGTTGAATTTTTTCTGACCGCAGGCCCTGTGGCGGGCTTAGTTAATATGGGTGTTGCCACAATTATATGGAGCATTGTACTGGCCATTTGTTTTGAATTAGCTCGGAGAGAAAGACATTATGAATATAGATCTTTCATTCAGGGGTTATTAGGGAAAGCCTGGATTAGTTATGAAGTACTTTATCTGATTGGATTAATATTGGTTATATCCGTTATGGGATCGGCCTCCGGGGAAATCATCCATGAAATGTTTGGTATTTCAAATTTGATGGGTATTATCCTTATGATGACCTTGGTAGGGTTGATTGTTTTCTTTGGAACCACATTGATAGAAAGATTACTCTCCTTTTGGTCCATTATTTTATACGGTGTTTTTGCCATAATGTTTTTGGTCGTGTTTTTCCTTTATGGAGATGCCATTGAATCCAGTTTTAATCAGCAACCATCTGATATTAGTTGGACAATGGGCGGTATTAAATATGCAGCCTATAATATCGGTCTGATCCCCGCCATTCTATTTTGTGTTCGTCATATTGAAACCCGCAAAGAAGCAATTATATCTGGGCTGGTAGCTGGTGCCATTGGTATGATTCCGGCTGTATTTATGTTTTTTGCCATGCTGAGCCAATATCCAAATGTATTAAATGCATCTGTCCCTGTAAATGCTGTATTAGATAAAATTGGCTGGGACTGGTTTAAACTCATTTTTCAGATTGTTCTCTTTGGAACTTTTATTGAAACTGGGGTTGGTTTAATTCATGGATTTAATGAAAGAATAGCATCTGTCTACACGGCATTATCAAACCAATGGCGATCTGCCATCGGAATAGTACTTTTAATTGCTTCAATATTTATTGCCAATGCAGTCGGTCTTGTGGGACTGATTGCCAAGGGGTATGGTGGATTAACTTGGGCTTACTGGATTATATTTGTTATACCTGTTTTAACTATTGGTGTTTGGAAAATATTGAAGCCGAAATTCACCCCGTAGTCTTGTGGAGACTTTGCTTTCTCCAATATCATTATATAATATCAGGTATGTTCTAAGTGTGGATTAGCCTAATCTTTTTTGTAATAAATTCAATTGATTTAAACCAAATCAGAGCGATAGATATATTCACGATAACATAATAAGGCCAAGGCCCAAATGCTTTTTCTATATCTAATGTAGCATACCTTAAGTCCATTATATTTGAGTCGAACAATAGATTGATAAATCCGACAAAAACAGTATAAGCTATCATGGCTAAAAGACTATGCCTTAATGCTGTTGATGAAACCTTTTTATAACCATTTTTGATTAGGTAAATAGTGAGGATAAGTGGAATAGAATGTTTGAAAATAAACCCCATAAATGCGATCGGGTTGGTACTCATTGGTGGCGCCACAGGATTATCAAAAACTAACAATGTAAACAAGTCCCCCGTCCAGCAAAAATAAAAAAAGATATCAAATACAATTTGGTGGAATCGATAACAAAGATATAACCCTATCATAGCCGTAAAGTTACATAGCCAAAGTATAAGAATAGGATTGTGTTGGATATTATAATGGGTAGTGGTAACGATAGAAAAAATCAGAATAAATATCATTATATATTTAGAATTAGGATGATTTGTCCAAATCAATCTGGCAACAATGATAGATATTATTATTGCAAAAATATAAGGGTAAAGAATTAGTATATTTTCCATCCATTGAATATAATTGCTTTGATAAATAAATGAAAACAATCTAATTTATATTGTCGTTATTGTAGCATATAAATCATTTTTTAAAAACCCATATTGTTTTTAGGGGACTATAATGAAAAAACCATTAAGAATAGGACTGTTTGGTTTTGGCAGAATCGGCCGAAATATATTCCGAATTGGTCATAAAGATCCAAGATTTGAATTTGTAGCAATTAGCGATTTAGGTGATGTAGAAGCCATGCATTATCTATTGATGCGGGATTCTATTCATGGAGCGATGGATGATAAAATAACTTTGGACGGAAATTTTTTAAAATATAATGATCATTCTGTGAGATTAATGGCGGGTGGTACACCTGGTACCGTTCCTTGGGATGCTTATAATGTAGATGCCGTAATTGATTCGACTGGGGCGTTTCGTCATAGGGATGAACTTCAACCCCATATAGATGCAGGTGCCCATCGCGTATTTGTAACAAAACCGCCTATTGATGATGTGGACCGTATGGTTATCAAGGGATTAAATGATGGTGATATTAGAGAGAATGATAAAATTATTTCTACAACGTCGGCTACCACTCAAGTATTAGCTTTAATGCTAAAAGTATTGGATGATGCTTTTGGTGTAAAACAAGCCATGATGACCACCATTCATGCGTATACATCAGATCAACCATTGGCAGATGCAGTGCGCTCGGATTTGCGGAGAAGCCGTTCAGCGGTGGAAAATATTATCCCAAATGAAACATGGGCGCCAAATTATGTTTCTCAGCTAATGCCCAAATTCAAAGGAAAATTGGATGGAATGGCCATGAATGTCCCAGTGGCGAATGGTTCATGTATTGATTTAACGACAGAAATGGTAAACATGCCAGATATTGATTCAGTAAACGCAGCCTTTAAAGCAGCCAGTGGAAATGAATTAAAAGATATTATTGGTTATACGGACGATCCAATCGTTTCCAGTGATGCTATTGGTAGCGGTGATACCATGGTGTTTGATGCACCGGCGACAATGATTGCCAGCAATAAGTTACTAAAAACGATTGCTTGGTTTGATAATGGTTGGGGTTTTGCCAGCCGAATTTTAGAATTAGCCGATGCATATGCATCTCTAAGGGAGGCATAAAATGAGAGTTGCAATTAATGGATTCGGGCGGATTGGTCGTTCTGTATTCAGAATATTAAATGACAGAGAAAATGTATCAGTAGTCGCTATCAACGATATTGCAGATAATGATGCGATGGTATATTTATTAAAATATGATACAGTGATGGGCCGGTTTAACGATTCTGTTGAATTAGATGGAGATGTAATGAAAACATCTCGCAATTCTGTTAAAATGATTGCTGAACGCGACCCATCTCAACTACCATGGGATCGTTTAGGTGTAGATGTTGTAATTGAAGCTACAGGAATATTTAGAACACGGCAGCAAATTCAACAACATATTGATGCGGGTGCAAGTCGCGTAATTCTCACAGTCCCGGCTAAAGATGAAATTGATTATACTTTAGTGATTGGTGTCAATGATGATGAATTAACTGCAGATCATAAGATCATTTCTAATGCCAGTTGTACAACCAATTGCCTGGCGCCTATGGCGAAGATATTAAATGACAATTTCGGTATTGAATATGGTGTTATTAACACGATCCATGCCTATACAAACGATCAGCGATTAGCAGATGTGCCTCACTCTGATTGGCGCCGAAGCCGTGCCGCGGCAGAAAATATTATTCCAACGACAACGGGTGCAGCCAAGGCTGTGGGTAAAGTATTACCCGAATTGAAAGGTAAGTTGGATGGTATAGCCATGCGTGTTCCTGTACCGGATGGTTCTGTTGTAGATAGTGTATTTCGATTAAATAAAGATGTTACCGTAGATGAAATCAATGAGACGGTATTAAATGCTTCAAAAACGGACAGTATGAATCGTGTAGTTGAATATTCCACTTTGCCAGTTGTTTCAACTGATATTATTGGCAACCCCCATTCGTCGATTTTTGATGCCCCTTTCACAAAGGTGATTGAAGGCAGTTTGATTAAGACACTGAACTGGTATGATAATGAATGGGGATATTCCAACCGGGTGGTGGACTTGGTGAATATTCTAAGTCAGTTTAATTGAAATATTATGTAGAGACACGGCATGCCGTGTCTCTACGATTACGATTTATATTTCCTATAAATAAATAAAATCAGTATTCCCGCTAAATTCGGAAACCATATTTCTGGGCGGGACCATGGAACACCATCGAATGAAAAATCTGTAATGGGCCATAGCAGTTTAGTGGGGAAGAATTCTTTGGAATGAAATGGAAAATCCAGAATTATATGAAATGGCCATCCCAGCATTGCGAAGGCAATATCTTTTCTATATCTATAAACAATACCAATACATATAAAAGCACTGATAAAACTGTGCGATATATTGTAATTGATATATACCCACCATGGAATTGTCTCAGATGGTGGTGGACTTCCAAGTTGAAATTCTCCCGATAGGATTCGACTGATAATAAGTATGCCAAATGAAAATAGGTCCGGAATGGCGCCAAAAAAGAGGGCCATCCAACGATGGCCGCGATATCCAAATAATCCTTTTCCCCAAAGGGCGTGGCTGAAAGTATCCATTAATTAAATAATGTAAGGATACGGCATGCCATGTTTCTACAAAAGTTCATTTATATTTCTATATAAATCCAATGATTCCGGATTTGCCAGCGCATCTTGATTAGTCACTTCTTCACCATGGATGATCTTCTTCACAGCAATTTCCACTTTTTTCCCGTTAATGGTATAAGGGATATCTTTTGTTTCTAAGACAATAGCAGGTACATGGCGTGGAGAACAATTGGTGCGAATTGCTTTTTTTATCTCCATGATCAATGACTTATCTAATTTACATCCTTCATTCAATTTGATAAATAGAATGACCCGCTCATCTCCATCCCAGATTTGACCTACGACTAAACTATCTGCTACTTCATCAAAGGCATCTACCACACGGTAGATCTCAGCTGTACCGATTCGAATACCTCCTGGATTTAAAGTAGCATCGCTACGACCAAAGATGGTTACGCCCCCATGTCGATTCACCTCTATAAAATCCCCATGGTGCCATATCCCAGGGTATTGGTTGAAATATGCGTTTCGGTATTTTTTCCCCTTCGGATCATTCCAGAAATAAATGGGCATAGAAGGGAAGGCTTTCCGGCACACCAGTTCACCTTTTTCATTTTCCATGGCATTTCCTTTTAAGTCAAAGGCGGCCACGTCCATACCCAGGCCAATACATTGGAGTTCACCACGGTACACGGGCAGTGTGGGACTGCCTCCTGCAAAACAGGAAATGATATCTGTGCCGCCAGAAATAGATGCCAATTGTACATCTGATTTGATTTGGTTGTACACATAGTCAAAACTTTCTTCTACTAGTGGTGATCCGGTTGAAAGGATGGTACGCAACGTTTCGAGTGAATTGGTGTTGGTCGGAGATAATCCTTCTTGTCGGCAGGCATCGATGAACTTGGCACTGGTACCAAAATGAGTGATACCCAGTTTATCCACTATATCCCACATGGCGTTCGGGGATGGATAGAACGGTGTGCCATCATAGAGAACGATTGTGGCTCCGATGGCCAGGTTGCTCACGAGCCAATTCCACATCATCCACCCGCAGGTAGTGAAGTAGAAAACAGTATCATCCTGAGAAATATTGGTATGGAGTCGTAGCTCTTTCAGGTGTTGAAGCAAGGTTCCGCCAGCGCCGTGAACAATAGATTTTGGCAATCCTGTTGTCCCGCTTGAATACATGATATATAAAGGATGCTGAAAGGGAAGTTGTTCAAATTTCAATGGAGATGGATTGGAATCGATAAAATTATCCCAAAGTATTCCATTTTTTACTGATGATATATCATGGTTGCTATCTGTATAAGGTGTAACCACCACATGATCCACGGAGGGAAGTTGATCAAGAATACTGTTTAGCTTTTCAAGTGAATCAAATTTTTTCCCATTATAGTAATAACCATTTGCAGCAAAGAGAACCTTTGGTTCGATCTGGGTAAATCGATCTAAAACGCCTTTTATACCAAAATCAGGTGAAGAGGATGACCAAATTGCACCAATGGAAGCAGTCGCTAGCATAGCGATTATCGTTTCGGGCATGTTTGGCATGAATCCCGCTACACGGTCACCTTGTTGAATACCTATTTTTCTAAGGGCGGAAGCAAGCTTTTCAACTTCATCAAATAATTCGTTATAGGATAGCGTTCGAACCGCTTGACCTTCACCTTTAAAATGGATTGCCGGTTTTTCAGAACGAATCCTGAGGAGATTCTCAGCAAAGTTCATTTTTACTCCCTCAAACCATTGAGCGCCAGGCATTTTTGAATCATCATCTACAACTTGTGTGTAATCATCAGAAAATTCAAGGGCCATAAATCCCCATACCGCTTTCCAAAAATCTGAAATATTGGATATAGACCACTCATAGAGGTCAAAATAATCTTTTAGATTGATATTGAACCGGGAATTGACCTGATTACGAAAGGCCTCCATTTGGGAAGTATTAACTTGGTCTTGGGTGGGTGTCCAAAGTATAGGATTCATCTTATTGTAAACATTTGAAGGAGAGATTTTATTCAGATTTAATATTTAAGGGATACATAATAAAAAAGCCCCCGGGTCGTATACTCAAACGGGGGCTTTTTTATTATTAGAATTGACCTTTATTTTTCTTTACTCATTTCAGATGGTATAATCATTACTGCAGGGACAGCAGCATCACTGACCATATTATTGAATTGAAACAGGTCCTCTGTAAGCACTTTATCCATTTTTTTATAATGGGTCTGTGCCTGTGATACAAGCTCTTCCAATACGCTATAGGATTGAGCTGTAGGCCTGGCATCAACGCTGGAAACCACTCCAACCAAGGCCGCAATTTTGTTGTCCAACTTGATAGGATAGTTTAACGGATCTTGGCCACTTTTTGACTTAACCTGGATTAACTCTTCTTCGATTGCAGAGAGTTTTTTGGTTAGTGCTTTCCCTGCTCTAATAAGCTCAACATTTTTGAACCCTGATTTATCCATTAAGCTGGTCAACGTATTAATTTGCTTTTTAATGCTGCGCATGGTCAGGATTTTTTCATTGATTTCTGTTGTTCGGTCACGAATGTCCAACAGCAAGTTAAACTGAGCTCGAAAATCTGCTTGCGTGGTTTTTATCCGTGGATCTTTTATGATGAAAAAAGATTCCGTCTGGGCATTACCATTTACAGTCAATCGAACTTTGTATTCACCGGGAACAGCCTTCGGGCCAATATGAGAGCCTCCCCACATCACAGCGTTAGGAACCTTTTTGGCATCTGGGTAGCGCATATTCCATACGAAGCTATTCATACCTTGTTTCGTCTCAGCGACGGGACCGGCGGATGCGCCAAGCCCACGAGACGCGGGGCCTCGGCGCCCTGGATTCTTTTTATCCTTCTTATTGGTGTAAGTTTTGATAACATCACCATCCGATTCCATGTATTCCAAAGTGAATTCATCCTCCGCGTCGAGTTTTTCGTCCAAATAATAGAATGTCATTACTCCATTTGGAGGATTCTTTCCCGACGTTGGACTTGGGCCACCCCACCCGTAACCGCCTGGCAGTCGGTAAGTATTGCGGGGTATATACAAATGTGTTTTGGACTTTGCGATTTGGTCTGATAATTGATGCAGGGGTGTCAAGTCGTCCAAAATCCAAAATGAACGCCCTTGTGTAGCTACAACCAGATCATTTTCTTTTACTACCAAATCGGTAACAGGTACGATGGGTAAATTCAATTGGAATGACTGCCAGTTCTTTCCGTCATCAAATGATATATACATTCCCGTTTCTGTCCCCGCATAGAGATAACCCTTTTTCTCAGGATCTTCACGAACAACGCGTGTAAAAGCACCATCTGGTATCCCTTTTGAAATGAGTTTCCAAGTTTTTCCATAATTGCTAGTTTTGTATAGATAGGGCTTAAAGTCATCCAACTTATAGCGAGTGACAGCTATATATGCAGTTGCCGGATCATGGGGTGATTGGTCAATGGTATTGACCAATCCAAACTCTGGCATCATGTTCGGCGTGACATCTTCCCAAGTTTTTCCACCATCTCTAGTTAAGTTTACACGACCATCATCTGAGCCTACCCAGATTACACCTTTTTCATGGGGGGATGGTGTAATCACAAAAATAGTGCAATAATATTCTACTCCAGTGTCATCTTTTGTAATTGGGCCTCCAGACTCATCCTGCATCGATAGTGTGTTGGTTGTCAAATCGGGGCTAATGATTTCCCAAGATTGACCCTCATTGGTGGTTTTATGAAGGTGTTGTGACCCTACATATAATGTGTTTGGATCATGTGGATCAAATTCTATCGGAAAATTCCACTGGAAGCGGTACTTCATATCCTTTACGCCGTGTCCCATTGGGTTATCAGGATAAACTGTGATGTTTTGTCGCGCTCCAGTTAAATGATTATACCGGGTTAAATATCCACTATAAGATCCGGCATAAACAATATTGGGATTTTCAGGATGGGGTGCTACATGTGCGCTTTCACCACCGCCTACAGGATAGTAATCCCGTTCTGTGATGCCGCCAGAAGTAGTTCGTGATGCAATTGAAACTGTGCTGTTATCCTGCTGACCACCGTAAACGCGATAGGGGAATTGATTATCGACATCTGCACGATAGAACTGGGCAGTTGGTTGGTTATGATAAGTGCTCCAGGTTGCGCCTGCATCAAAAGAAACCTGTCCGCCACCATCGTCAGCAATAATGAGATGTTTCGCATCTTGAGGATCAATCCAAAGATCATGATGATCTCCATGTGGTGTGCGTATAGAATTAAATGTTTTCCCACCGTCCTTTGAACGCCAAAATCGGACATTTAGAACATACACTAAATCTTCATTTTCCGTATCAGCATAAACGCGGGAATAATACCATGCCCGTTGGCGCAAGTTATTATCAGAACTTGTTTTTATCCATGTTTCCCCAGCGTCGTCTGACCGGAATAATCCACCATCTCGATTTTCAATAATGGCCCAAACCCGATCAGAATTTAGAGGAGAAACAGTGATACCAATGATGCCAACAATTCCTTCAGGTAATCCCTTGTTTTTTGTAATCTCTTTCCATGTATCACCTCCATCTGTAGATTTCCAAAGGCCTGATCCTTCACCGCCGCTCTCAAGGCTGTATGGCGTACGTTTGATACGCCAGGTAGATGCATAAATAATACGGGGATTGTTGGGGTCGAGTATGAGATCACAAGCACCTACTTCATCATTGACATACAGAATATTCTCCCAAGTATCACCTCCATCTGAACTGCGAAATACACCCCGTTCATCGTTAGGGCCGGATAAATGTCCAAGTACAGCTGCATACACCAGATCTGGGTTTCTAGGATGGATACGAATTCTGGGAATACGGTGGGAATCTTTCAGGCCCACATCTTTCCAGGTTTTCCCCGCATCAGTGGATTTCCAAATACCGTCTCCATGGGATACATTTCCTCGGACAGTAACTTCACCGCCGCCAACATAGATTACATTGGGGTCCCATTCACTGATCGCCACTGCGCCAATTGACCCTCCGTAAAATCCATCCGAAATGTTATTCCAGGTTTGACCGGCATTTTTGGTTTGCCATACGCCCCCGCCTGTGCCACCAAAGTAGGCTACAAATTTATTACCAGGAACGCCCGCCGCTGCGGCTGATCGGCCACCACGAAATGGACCGATGTTTCGATATTTTAATGCTTTAAATAAATCCTCGCTGAATCGTTCTTTGGCGCTGATCAGGGTGACTGCAGCTAATAGAAAAATGGCGAATTGGATTATTCGAACCCTTTTATGCATAATAACCTCCTATTTATTGCACATTTAAGAAAATAATATCAATCATAATAAGGTGACTATCTCTTTGGTTGCAAGGAAACAATTAAACATGATAAATAAGGAATTAATTGATCTGTTTATAAAAGTATCTTTTATTAATTTTCACACCCATAATTTAGGAATTTCATGAAGATTGCATTTTTAACCGCAGGAGGAATCGCCCCGTGCTTGTCTGCATCAATTGGCGCATTGATTGAAGCATATAACATCCTTGCTCCAGAAGCAGAACTTGTAGGGTACCTCCATGGATATCGCGGTTTATTGTTAGGAAATAAAATTGAAATCCCTGAATCCGTTCGTGAAAAAACGAATATTCTATATGAGTTTGGTGGAAGCCCTATCGGTAACAGCCGCATCAAACTAACGAATGCCGAAAACTGCATAAAACGGGGATATATTAAAAAAGGGGAAGATCCCCTAAAGATTGCTGCGAAGCAATTGATGAAAGATGGTATTAATATTTTGCATACGATTGGTGGGGATGATACCAATACCATGGCGGCTCAACTTTCATTTTACCTCAAAGAAAATGATTACGACCTCACCGTTGTTGGTCTGCCGAAAACAGTGGACAATGATGTCTATCCTATTGCCCAATCTTTAGGGGCGTGGACAGCGGCAGAGCAAGGCGCTATTTTCTTTGAAAATATCGCCAATGAGAATACAACCAGTTTCCGTCAATTGATCATTCATGAAGTCATGGGAAGAAGTTGTGGATGGCTCACGGCTTATACAGCAAAACAATATCATGAACGTTTAAAAAAGCGCAATTTTTTACCAGAAATATTGATTGATCAACAACGCTGGGATGTGGATGCAATTTATATCCCTGAAATGGATATTGATTTTGACGTAGAATACACGCGTTTGAAAGAATTGATGGATAAAAAAGATTCAGTCAATATTTTCCTTAGTGAAGGGGCCGGAACGGATACCATCATTAAAGAAATGGAAGCGGCTGGGGAAACTGTTGAACGGGATGCATTTGGTCATGTGGCGTTGGATACATTGAATCCAGGGCAGTGGTTTGCAAAACAGTTTACTGATCGTTTGGATGCTGAAAAAACTTTGGTCCAGAAAAGTGGGTATTTTGGCCGCAGTGCGGCTCCCAATAAACAAGATTTGGAATTAATTAAAAAATCCGGGAAACTGGGAGCACAACTTGCTTTAGATGGGCGAAGTGGTGTCGTAGGCCTGGATGATGACAATAATAGTGAATTAGGATTAATAGATTTTGAAAGAATTAAAGGTGGAAAGCCTTTTAATATAAACCAAAAGTGGTTTAATGAATTATTGAATGAAATTGGTCAACAGTAAAAACTTAAGGAAGAAACAATGTCATATACTTTAAAACCGGGCGTAGTTACCGGGGAGAATTATAAAACTTTATTAAATGCGGCTAAAGAAGGTGGGTATGCACTACCTGCTGTGAATGCGGTCAGCACAAGTTCTGTGAATGCCATCATGGAAGCAGCGGTAAAAAATAAATCAGATGTGATTATTCAATTATCCAATGGTGGTGCTCAATTTTATGCGGGGCAGGGATGTCCTGACAGCTTTGAAGCGAAAGTACTTGGCGCGGTATCGGCGGCCCATCATGTGCATCTTCTGGCTAAATATTATGGTATTTGTGCTGTGCTCCATACAGATCATGCGAATAAAGCACTCATTCCATGGGTAGAGGCATTAATTGGTTATAGTGAAGAACATTATGAGAAAACAGGGCAACCATTATTTACCTCTCATATGTTGGATCTTTCTGCAGAAGACATTGATTTTAATCTTTCAGAATCCGCACGTTTACTCACACGAATGGCCCCAATTGGCATGAGTCTTGAGATTGAATTGGGTGTAACGGGAGGTGAAGAAGATGGTGTCGGTTCCGATGATGATATTGGTGCAGATAATCCGTTATTGTATACACAACCAGAAGATTGTTTAAGAGCCTATGAACTATTGAATCCAATTGGTCATTTTTCGTTGGCCGCATCTTTTGGGAATGTCCACGGTGTCTATAAACCAGGGAATGTAAAACTGAGACCAGAGATTTTAAAAACATCCCAAGCTTTGGTTGATGAAACCCACCAAACAGGTGCGAACCCATTGGACTTGGTTTTTCATGGCGGTTCCGGATCTGAAAAGGATAAAATTACAGCAGCCATTTCTTATGGTGTTTTCAAAATGAATATTGATACGGACACCCAATTTGCCTTCTCAAAAGCGATTGGTTCTTATGTAAATGAAAATCAAAAAGCATTTTTGTATCAGGTAGATCCGGAAGATGGATCACCATATAAAAAACAATATGATCCTCGAAAGGTACTGAGAGCTGCAGAAACCAGTATGGTTGAGCGCCTAGATGAAGCATTTGCTGACCTTGGTTCTGTGGGAAAGTCATTGGCCATTTAGGAATTGAAATTTATCAAAATTAAAAAGAGGAAATAGCATGAGTCTTAATTTAAACAGTTTAGAAGCTGTTGCTGAAGCGATGACTGCTCCGGGCAAAGGAATCCTTGCGGCAGATGAAAGTACAGGTACCATTGGAAGTCGCCTGGCCCAAATTGATACAGAAAGTACATTTGAAAGTCGAAATGCTTATCGTGATCTTTTGTTTAGTGCAAATGAAATGGAAAACTATATTAGTGGTGTCATTATGTATGATGAAACACTGCGCCAATCCTCATTGGCCGAGAGCACACCCTATCCGGAATATTTAGCATCAAAGGGGGTCATCCCCGGAATTAAAGTAGATGCCGGTGCCCACGATTTAGCCGGAACTGAAGGTGAAAAAATTACATCTGGATTGGATGGATTGGATGATCGGTTAAAAGAATATAGAAAAATGGGTGCGCGGTTTGCCAAGTGGCGGGCCGTCATGAATATTACGGAAGATAACCCCAGTGGCTATTGTATTGGCACCAATGCCCATGCGTTGGCTCGGTATGCGGCCCTTTGCCAATCCAACGATATTGTTCCCATCGTTGAACCGGAAATCCTTATGAATGGGACCCATGATATTGATGATAGTTTTGTAGTGACGGAAGAAGTGCTTCACACTGTTTTCTTTGAACTGTATTCCCAAGGCGTGCAATATGAACAAATGGTATTGAAGCCCAATATGGTCATGTCCGGATATGATGCAACAGACCGTGCCGGTGTAAATGAAGTGGCTGAAGCCACGCTTCAATGTTTCTTCAGAACGGTGCCGGCGGCTGTCCCAGGAATTGCATTTTTATCCGGAGGTCAAAGTGATGAAGATGCCACGGCACACTTGAATAAAATGAATCAAATATTGGGAAATAATAAACCATGGAACTTGTCTTTTTCCTATGGCCGTGCCCTGCAGCAGCCAGCGCTCAAGGCCTGGGGAGGGAAGGATGAGAATGTGTCCGCAGCTCAAGATGCTTTTATGAAGCGTGCAGAATTAAATAGTCTAGCAACTCAGGGAAAATATTCAGAAGATATGGAATAAAATCAGTAGGGTTGAGGCTTGCCTCAATCCTACAATTGATATATTATAATTCGTTAGTTAAACAGTGGATGGCACCGCCGCTGAGGCGAAACTGAGTTGTAGGAACGGTAATATGCATAACACCCAATTCTTTCAATAGGGGTGCTACCTTATTGGATCGAAAACGGGTAGGACCAATGAGATAACCGGGAATCGGTTCACAATTCACCGCAAATTCCCCCAGTTCATTTTCAGTCCCAATTGCGTCTTCCGGAGGGACTTCTACAAGTTCAATGTCTTTTCGTTTTGCGAATAATTTCAAGTTTTCAACAGAATCTTTTTCCATCAAACTGGTACAGGCGATAACTGCCACCAATGTATTTTCTAAATTAATGACAGGGGTAAAGAGTGTATCAATATGAAAGGCATTAGACTTCATAAGGACTAACTCATCCACATTAAATTCTTGAGCCACCCATTCGGCACCTTTTACATTATTTCGACAGGCACCAGAAAACAAGACACCATCCTGAGGACAATAATAAAATTCACCGCCTTCAGCCGTAGCTGTGGATTCTCCAGGAATGCGAATGGTCTTATATCCCATTGAATCAAGCATTATCTGCATAATGTCTGCTTCAACTTGACGTGCTTTTTCTTTAAACTTTGATATGATGCATGTCCCATTTTGATTACTCATAAACAAATCGCGCACAAACACAAAATCATGTTGTCGTTGTTTTGTATTCTGCTGATCAAGGAAATAAGGAAAATCAATTTCTACCACATCAACAGGTAGCCGATTAAATAACTTAGACAACATAAACATTTCAACTGAGACTATTTCCTGATTTGGGACCACACCTTCTTTCATGGCAGGATTATTTTCATAAATGGGAGTTCCATGTCCCCACCAGGCATTTTTAGGCAGTTTTGAGATCAATATTTTCATAATTTAGATGGTCAATTTAAATACCATAGTGTAAGTAGGTGTCCATTTACCCTCATTTAATGATTGAACATATTTATAAAAAATGGTCGGTTTTCCAATCTTAGTTTTTGGCAAGTCAAAACCAATAGCAGTCCAATTGATATAATAGTTCCAGGATTTAGGGGCGAAAAAGAATTCATTATAGATAAAGGGTGTTATCTTAAGCAGGGATATTGGGTTCAAGGCCTTAAACTGGATTCGGCTGCGGTTACGCATTTCATCATTTTTTCCCCCACGAATGCGGTAATCCATACGTGTACGGAATTCCCATTTTACTTTTTGGCTGTTCACTACTTTAATGAGTTCCCCTTGTGGACGCTGTTCCAAATGCCATTCATTTTCTTTTGTTCGATATTGAGCCCTGTATTTGAGGCCAACTGTCCATGTTGGTTTGAAAGAATAATGGATGCCTATATCCAGATGTTTGTGAAAAAATCCTGTTTCATTTGTTCGACCATCAAAATCAAATGTAACAGTGGATTGCCCCAATTTTCGTTTAATGACCAATTTATCTTGGTGGTTGAATTGCCCAGAAAGGGCAGATGCAAAGAAAAGATATAATATGATTTTTTGCATCATTGTTAATCTATGAATTTAAGGGAAGCACCAAAATTTTCGTTATCTGTCATCAAAACCAACCCTTCTGATTGAAACATCATGGCTTCTATTTTTTGGCCGTCGAAAGTCATAATGGGTTTCAGTAAATTGGGGTGTGTTGGAATAAAAGTCCCCGAATGGTAGAATTGTCCTAATTCATAAATAAAAGTTGAAAAAGGACCCTCGTCTCCGGGATCAGCAGTTGCGGCAGACCACAAGCTGCCATCGAGTTTAAGTGTGAGGTCGGCAATATTCCTTTTATACTTTTTGGGTTTGGGTAAATCAAACATAAATTGATTTAATTCATAAAATGATTTATTCTTTGGGTTGAAAAAGGCCGTGAACAAGGTTGATATCCGTGTGTCTGAACCCCGATCGCCGTAAATAAAAACAAGTCCTTGGCCTGAAGGGAAAATGGTAAGCCCCTCTAAATTCATTTTTGATTTTAAACCGGGTAAGGTGAAAGTGTGAAGGACATCCATACGGAAATCATTCTGATCAACCGATACTTCATAACATTTTCCCGTACTTTCCATAAAGATGAATCGGTTTAGTTTCCCGGGGAGTGCAACTGCAGCTTCCAAGTCATAAGGTAATTCAGGTTCGGGCCAAATCAATTGTGTAATCACTAATTCATCATCAAGGTAACTGACACGAGGCTGGTTTTTCTTTTTATTATCATGGACGACAAGATAGCCATCTTTAAAAGCGGCGACCCCGCTTATAGAGTATTCACGTGAATTGTGAATTTGTTGCCAACCATCTTCCTGTGAAAGCAGAACAATAGGCAGGAGAAAAAATATAAGTTTATTCATTATACCAGGTTAAAAACGGATGTTTTGATAAAAAAGCATTATAATATTTTTCATCGCCACTGACTTCCTGAATAACCCATTTTGGTAAAATGACCGATTCGTCCTCTGATTCTAATTCCACCTCGGCTAACCAAAGTCCGCTATTTTCTCTATGGAATTCATCTACATCCCACAGTTTTCCTTTCGCCATGATTTTGTAGCGTGTTTTTTCAATTATATCATTCTGGCATAGGTTGATAAGTGCCTCTGCATCATCTATAGGAATTTCATATTCAAACTCATCCCGGGATAAACCAGTACCACTGGATTTTACGGTCAATGTTGCAATATCTCCTTTGATTCGAACCCGGACAATTCCTTTTTTGGTAATTGATAAATATCCCTGACGGTAAGGGGTGCCTTCAGTATCTCGGGGCCAATGGGTGAGGTCCATTAAAAATTTTCGTTCAATTTCTTTTGCCATTATTTTCTCTTAATTATAATTGAAAAACCCCTACTATAGTCCCCTCTATGGAGAGGGGTGCCCCTCATGATGCGGGGACGGGGTGTATTGTAAAAGGTGTTTTTCAATTCTTTACCTTAATTACATAAACGAGTACCGATGTTAGGATACCAGGATAAAATGGTTCGAGTCCAAAGGGATACCCATTCAGTAATTTACCCAGGAGTGTCCAAAAAATACTCACCAAAACTGGGGACACCATCATTAATAAAATATTCTCTTTTGGCCTGTTATTTTTGAAGGATAATAAAAATGGAAGAACCAATCCTGGAACTAAAATAGAACCGAGCCCATACCAGAGTTTTACGACCGATGGAATGGAAAATGCTAAGATCAATGCAATAAAAGCGGTAATGATCAACCCTTTACGTACAAATATGGTTGATTCATTATTCCATTTTAGTTTATCTGTAGATGTGGGTGATTGGATCCGCCATAAAATATCCCTGCCAAACGTAATGGCGCTAATGAGCCCTAAAGAATCAATGGTGGACATGATGGTGGCCAGTAATCCGGTGATAAAAATACCATACGCCAGTGGCGGTAAAACCACGGCGCCTAAACGGGGATAGGCGAATAGCGGGTCTCCTGCCGTTAGGAGTGCTTTGGCATAGAGGCCAGTGGACAAGGTTAGCATATCAAAAATGAACCAGAATCCAATGGAAATTAATATACCTTTTTTGGCAGTCTGGGGTGATTTGGCGGCAGCGCACCGCTGGTAAAATCCCGGATCGACGAAAGTCCACAAAGCAATAAAAAACCAAACAACAATGTATTGAATAGACGCACCGCCGGTTATATTTAAATGGGATACTGGCAATACTAGTTTTGATATGGGGCCGCTGGATTTCATTGAAAAAATGAGCAGAAGTAGAAATCCCACAAACATAAATCCAAATTGCAATCCATCGGTTCGAACCACCGCTTTAAATCCGCCTAGCCAGATGTAGCTGAGACTCAATCCGGTGGCCATGAGTAAAGAAAGTCCAAAGGATAATCCTGTGGTGAACTGAAGCAGAATGCCGATACTGAGAATATAAGGAGCGGGACTGGCTAAGAATAAAATGTATAATGCACTAACAACGCCGGCCATTTTCCCGAAGCGCTCATGAAATTGATCCGGAATTGAAATGAACTTGGTTTCGTTGATTCGGCCTGCAATTAGAAAAGCGAAAAGAATTGCGAAGATATAATAGGGTAAACCAAAAATAAACCAGGTTTGAATACCATAAGAATAGGTGTTCTCGCCGATTCCAAGAATCCCGCCATACCATGTAGCCACTAATGTGATGACAAACCCAGGCAGGCTGAGTTTTCTTCCAGCCAGCAGAAAATCTTCAGGATTTTTCCCCGTTTGCTTCGTGCGAAAAAATCCGAAAAATATGAGCAAACCTACATAAAGAATTAGGATAGAAAGATCGAGCCAATGCATAGATTAGTTTTGGGGGTGACCACGAAAAACGAGAATGGGTTCTGAAGCATTCATCGAAAAGGTATTGCCAAGAGATTGATTCGAAATAGCTCGAGCGGAGGGATCCAAAACTGTATCATTTAATGGATATTTAAGAGCGGTGGTAGTTACAACAGTACCAAACCGCTGTGGGAAAAAAGAAACCACTTCACCAGGAAATGAATCGAACGATTTTTGTCCACGATGGCCGGTGATAGTGAAATGATCGGTAACCATTTCAATATTCAATTTATCAAAAAAGTCAAAAAGGATATAATGATTCGCCAAAGTCATATCTTCCCGCAGTCCAGTTGCGCCTAAAATTGTAATATCTTCAATACAATTCATGACGGCCCAATCCAAGGCCTTCTCCAAGTCTGTGTTGTCATGATTTGGATCGTGGATTTTGAGTCCCTTGAATTCGGATTTTGTTTCTTCGAAAGAATCCATATCACCAATTATGATATGGGGCATGAGGTCAAGGGCCTCCAGTGAATTTGCGCTGCCATCGATGCAAATAACCGTTCCGGCGCCCACCAGAATTATTAGTGGAATGGGATGGATTGGAAAGGCGCCATTGGCGAGAATAACGATGGGTGGTTTAAATAAGTAATTCATAAATAATCAGGTGTAAAGTTATGGGTTTTAGACCTTGAATTCATAAAAAAGGATTTGCTATATATATGCGGAAATATTTAAAATTGGAAACGATATATACGAAATACGTTTCCTTTACCCTATGAATTTAACTGAACAAGAAGAACAAATTTTAGTAGAGAGTTTTAATGCAATGACTCGTGATGGCGTAAGGGCCTTTACGGTTGAATCATTGTCTCAAGACCTTGGAATGAGTAAAAAAACTATATATAAATATTTTCCCACCAAAGAAGATCTTGTAGAAAAAAGTGTAGCATTGTTTTATTATGTCATTGAAAAAAAGTTAAAAAAACTCATAAAAAATGAACCCAACCCTGCATTGCAATTTGTAAAAGTGATGGAATTTGTAATGGGGCATATCTCTATGATTTCAATTGAAAAACTTGCAGATTTAAAAATGCGATTTCCAGCTGTTTGGGAAAAAATGGAAATATTTAGGCTCGACCGTCGTGACGATTTTTATATTATTTTATCTGAAGCCCAAAGCCAAGGATTCGTCAGAAAGGATGTAGATATAAAAATTATTGCAACACTTTATATGAACATTATTAATTCAACATTTCAACCGGAATTTTTTCTGTCAAATAATTTGGCGCCATCCGATGCGATTCAACATTTTCTAAAAATGGTCACGGGTGGTTTATTCACGGAGGATGGCATAATGTATACTAACGAACTATTTGATAATAAATAAGGACAAAAATTGATGAGTCAGGCAAATAACAAATATTCGAATCACCCAATCCGTAGATGGCTTATTGCCCAAAGTTTAGACCATTCCTGGCGAACAATTATTTTATCGATTCTCGCAACCCTAATGTTGGGGTCGGGAATGCAATTCTTTACTATTGATGATGATTTGATGAAAATGATGCCAAAAGAATTGGACTCCAAAAAGTCTTGGGATATGATTCAAGATGAATTTGGGAGCACAGAAGTCATCTTTATTTCCTTTGGCAAATCTGGAAAAAATATTTTCAATCCAAATGCCATGGCTACTTTATGGGACTTAAATGAAGCACTTGCCACATCAAATGAGGTTGAAGAGGTTATGTCAATTTCCTCTTCTACGCGGATGGATAGTGAGGATGGGTTTATGGAAGTGGATGACCTTCAACCCAACCGTGACTTGTCAACAGCTGAAGTAAAAGAGATCAAGCAGTATTTAAATAATAATCCAGCCTTGAAAAAAAGAATGATAAGTCAAAATGAAGACTATTTAGTGATGATGGTTCAGCCATATGATAATATTGGTGCTGATAAATTCCGCAATACTGTCGTAGAAATTACCGATCCAATTCTGGAGGAATATGAGGTGCATTATGGTGGGCAGGCGTATGTGACCGGTACCGTACCTGAACTTATTCGTGTTGATGTGCAATCTCTAATGAAATTTGGTATCATCATCATGATAGCGGTTCTCCTATTAAACCTTAGAAGTATATCTGGTGTTGCCATGGTATTTATGGTCATAGGAATGTCTTTAGTTGGGATGATGGGATTTATGGGTTGGGTATATAAGATTACAGGGTCGGACCGATTTCTATTTACGATGGTCCAAACATCTATGCCGATTATTTTATTGACGATAGCCAATTCAGATGGCGTCCATGTAGTGTCCAAATATTTTAAAGAACTCCGATTGAAACAGGACCATCGTGTGGCATTGATATCTACAATGGATTCATTATTGATACCCATATTTTTAACGAGTGTTACAACAGTCGCAGCATTTATGACCATGGTTGCATCTCCATTGGAACCGTTAATTGGTTATGGGTTTACAATTGCTGCAGGAATTATTTGGGCATGGTTTTTGAGTTCGCTCATGCTACCGGCAGTTATGAGTTTGAAAAAATGGGATATGACATCAAATGCAATTTCGAATCCAAGTATATTTGAAAGGTCCATTAACAAATTGGGCAAAGTTGTTCTAACGCATCCAAAATATGTTTTTTCTAGTGGCGCAATTTTCGTCATATTTGGCATATTTGGATTGTTCAAGATAACCGTAGATGCCAATATCGCAAACTTTTTTAAGCCCGGAACTGAAATACGGGATAGTATGGATTTTATGGATGAACATCTAACCGGCACCATGGATCTTCGAATTCGAATGGAAGGGGATATGAAGGATCCTGAAGTGTTATCGGATATGGCGCATTTGCAAAAATTTGCAGAAGATAATGAAAAGGTTAAAACCAGTTTTTCGATTGCAGATATTGTGAAACAAATGCATAAAACAGTCATGGACGATGACCCATCTTTTGAAACAGTTCCAGATTCTCGAGATAAAATAAATAATTTATTCACCATGTATTCTATGTCTGGAGATCCCGAAGATTTTTCATCCTTGGTTGATTACGACTATGAAGTTGGGTTAATTACTGCATTATCTACCAATATGCTCACAGAAGAAGTATTTGCATATACGCAGGAATTAAATCAATTCTCTAAAGAAAATATTCGTTCAAATGTGAAAATGAATATTACAGGTATGATAGTTGTGATACGTGATTTAATCATAATGATTGTTAATTCAACAATTTTTAGTATTACCTTTTCCTTAATTATTATTGGTATAATTTCGTCTATATTTTTCAAACGGATTCTCTGGGGTGTTTTGGCGGTGATACCATTGACTTCTGCGGTTATTATTAATTTTGGATTTATGGGTTATTTTGGTATAGAACTCAGCCATATTACGGCTATTCTCTCATCGATTATTATCGGAGTGGGGGTGGATTTCGCTATTCATTATGTTGCCCAGTTTCGGCGACTTTCCCGGACAGTAAGCCCTGAAGACTTGAGTCAGGAAGTTGTTGACGATGTGGGCTATGCTATCATCCTTGACGCCGGCTCTAATATGGGATTTGGTGCCTTATTATTTTCTGCATTTTTACCGGTCAAATATATTGGAGGACTCATGGTGTTTGCAATGGTGTCCACATCCTTAGGTACACTGACTGTTTTAGCCGCATTAACGGAATTACTTAAAAAGAGATTGATCGAAAAGGGGAAATAACATGAAAAGAATAATTACAATATCTGTTCTTGCATCATTATTGATGGGGCAATCGGGAATTGAAATTGCCAAAATGGTTGATGAGAAATTGTCTCCAAAGGATATGTCGAATAAAACGAAAATGGTTCTTACAAACTCGAAAGGTAAAACCAGAGCAAATACCATGATTTCAAAAACAATGGACGGAAATAAAAAACAGATTATTTGGTTTTTAGAACCGAAAGACGATAAAGGTGTGGCATTTCTTAAAATTGAACATGATGACAAAGATGATGAAATGCGAATGTGGCTGCCAGCATTTAAGAAAATTCGCCGTATTTCCTCTAAGAAAAAAGGAGATTCATTTATGGGATCTGATCTCAGTTATGAGGATATGAGCAGTAGAGATTTGAAAGATAATGATCATAACAGGTTAGACGACGAAATCATTAATGGAAAAGATTGTTTTGTTTTGGAAGTACAGCCAAAAAAAGAGGCGAAATCATCTTACTCCAAACATATTTCGTGGATAGAAAAATCATCTCTAATGGCTATAAAGGAAAATTCGTACGACAAACGAGGTCAACTCAAAAAGAAAAAAGAATTTTCCCACAAACTACTGAAAGGATATTATTTAATGGATAGGGTTTTCGTGGAAGATGTTCAAAAAAAGCATACAACCGAAGTTTCATTTGAAGATATAAAAGTGGATATGGGAATTAAAGAAAATCTATTTCAAGAAAAAAATCTAAAACGAATGCCGAGGAATTAAGAAGGGAAGTGGCTGGAATGTCCAATCTCTTTACATAACTAAATATGAAAAAAATATCATTAATATTATCATTATTTTCATTAATAAATGCACAACTAAACTTTTCAGGTGAACTCAATCCTTTGGTGATGACGCGTACCTCGGATCAATCCCAAATTAACCTGCCTTTTCGAATCATGTCCTTGGATTTAGGATATACAGTTGGATCTTTGGATATAAAAACTGTGTCAGCTGTGGAATATCGATATGATAGTTCAAAATCCACTTATGACCTTCGGGAAGTCTACTTTGCCTATTACCCTGAATGGGGCGAGGTCAAATTCGGGAAACTGATTCATGTCTGGGGTACAGTCGATGGCAACAATCCCACCGATAATTTGAACCCCTATGATTATTACTATTTGTTCAAACAGGGAGTTGGACAAAAAATCAGCACATGGTCTTTTATGTCAAAATTTTATTTTGGGAATTACCAGATGGAAGGCATCCTTATCCCAAAGCATGAGATTAATAGAATTCCCTATGGTGAAAACGATTATCCTCTGGCATTACCAATAGAACCAAAAATCGAATACCCGGTTCAAGATGAAATAGAAATTGGTATTCGGTTTCAAACCTCAATTGGTGAATCAGATTTTGGCGTTTCAATTTTTAAGGGGAATGATCGTACACCGAGTATTTCAACCATTAAGTATTATCCTTCAGATACCGATATCCCTGACAGTTATGAGAAAATAATTCCCCAAATGGGATATAGGGCTACAACGGTATGGGGATTGGATTTTGTCACTTTCATTGGGGATTTCACATTGCGTGCAGAAGGAGCCATATTCAAAACACAATCTTCAATACTTAAATTGGATCTTATTAAAATCCAGACCAACCTTTACGAATTACACCAAGATATTGTTTATTCTCAATTTGTTCTTCAAGGCGAATATACCACAGCCTCTGATATAAATTTAGCTGCACAATTAATTGGCAATAAAGTTGGGGAAGAGAATTATGAATGGTACCATTCTTTGTCTAATGAATTAGTGAATTTTCCTAAATTCAATAACTTTCGTCCCGGAATGGGAACGCCATTTGCAATGTTTTCTGAGTTGGCCCTGACTCTCAGTTCATCCGGTGTGTTAATGGATGATCGCTTGGAATTAAAAGGGAATGCTATGATTAATTTGGACAAAACAGGTACAATGTTCAGTGCTTCGGTTGGATATTCTCCCTGGATGAATTGGAAATTCGAATTGGGGCTTGTCCAGTTTAAAGGTGATAAAGATGATTTAGAAAATGCATTTACAAAAATGGAAGATTTCTCTCACACAAAACTGGGACTTTACTACAACTTTTAATCCCTTAAATTCTGGTATGATTAGACATGCCAAAATCCTTTTTTTACTTATAAGCAGTTTTTTATTGGCCCAGCCATCCGCCCGTTCTGTTATGGAAAAAATGGATCAAATTCAAAAACCAATGGATGTTCAAACGCATCTCAAAATGACTTTAATCTCGTTAAAGAATGGTAAAGAACGGCGTAGATCCAGGGAGTTAACCAGTATAGAGAAACGATATGAGGATGGTCGGTATGATAAAAAATCCCTATTATTGTTTTCTCAACCCAAAGAAGTAAAGGGTACCGGTTTTCTCACATGGGATAAGGTAGGCATAGCGCCAGATGACCAATGGCTATACCTCCCTGCCCTAAAAAAAGTGAAACGGATTAGGACTAATGAGAAAGGCCGTAGTTTTATGGGCACGGACTTCAGTTATGAAGACCTATCTGGGAGAGACTTAGATGCGGATAAATATGAGTTGTTGGGGGTGGATATAATCCATGGAACGGATTGCTATAAGATTCGAGCGAATCCAATAGAAAAAGGATCCCAATACAGTTGGCGAATCCTTTGGATTGACAAAACACATTCACTAATGAAACGGGTGGAGTTTTTTAATAAAAAAGAGATGGTATTTAAAATATTGGATATTCCTGATCATGTAAAAAATGGAGACTATTGGACTGCCACTAAAATGATTATGAAAAACCTAAAAAATAACCATTCCACAGAACTGACAGTTCTAAAGATCAAATATGACCAAGACTTAAAAGATAATGTATTTACAGAAAGTTTTTTAAAGCGAAACTAGGATTTGAATTCGAGAATGAGGATGAAACCAATGTCATCTGTATTTGCCTTTCAGTAAATTATTTTATGCAAGAATTTTCCAACCCATTACAGCGATAACTGCGTAAAATAGATTACTCAGCATATGGATTGCAATTGCCATTTTCAAGGATCTTGAATGCATGAAAATCCATCCCCAGGCGATACTATAGATAAAATACATTGGCCATAAAATCGTTGGACCATGACCGGCCATAAACAATAATGAAGTTATCAAAATAGCACCCCATTCTGGCATTCGTCGTGCGAATGCGGATTGCAGATATCCTCTGAATATAACTTCTTCCATAACCGGTCCGACAATGAGTGCTAATACAAAAAAGCCTGCCATCCCAATAATGGAACCAGTTTCTCGGATATAGGCAAACATTTGAGATCCACCCCCAATAATACCCACTTGACCCACTATGGGTAAAATTATTGATCTATAAATCCAAGCTAGAAAGTGCGTGGAAATTAATAATAGAAATACCAGCATTACCGATTGGCTGGCTTTGACAATACTTTGTTGCAGTCCAATTTGAGGTAAAAAAGACGGACCAAATCGGCGTATATCAGTCCAAACCCAAATCAATGTAATGATTCCTCCAACCAGCACAGATATCAGTCCAATCATTTGAGTATCAACTTGGACGAATTTGAATCCAAATGAGATGCCCAACCCGACCAGTGCCTGGCTCGCAAACATAATTAATAGTGCAAGAAATCCTCTTTTTACAGTCAACCTGTATGGTTGACTTGAACTAGCTTGTGGAGTAGCCATTTGTATTTAGTTTTTAATTTTTATATCCGATGGAGTCGAATGGATTAACTATAGTTGTGGTGATGTTTTTCAAATGAGCGCCAATTCGTTTTAAATATCGTGCATATAGTGCAACCGCTGCTGTTTTCGAGGCTGAACCAAAATCGGTATTACCCTTTAAAATATTATTAACTATGTCATCTGATTTACCAGTCATTTGTTGGCGATATTTTTCCATCAATGATTGTGCAATATCCGCATCTTGTGTATGGATAGCTTCAATTGTTTTGTCAAACCGATTTTTAACTTCATTCTCAATTAATGTCAAATCGTCACTAATATCTTCAGCTACAATTTGGTTTGGGTGATTGATTGCCAAATCAAGAATATTTTTACAATAATCTCCTATTCGTTCAATATCTATTACCATGTTAATGAGAATCATTCCATTGGCCATGTCGGTCGTATTTTGTTCTACTGCATAATGGGTTAATACTTTTCGGCGGACCTCCTGTTGGAATGCGTTGATTTCACGATCACGCTTTTTTAATGCCTTCAGCGTATCGATATTTTCACCCTTACGAAGGTATGTTAAAGCTTGATTAAATATTTCGCGGGACAATTCCATCATTTCGAAAGAACGATCCCAAGCTTGGGAAAGCAGATCTTCAGCTTTCCATAATGTAATGATATTTTTTATTATTGCCATTTTGTTACCTCACTATGAAAATTAGGGTTAAGGGGATTAAGAAGAAAACCACAAGAATGTAAACCATCGGTACCATCCGATTACGCACGGCTATAGCCGCAAACTTTTCCGACATTTTAATCGGGATATTTCGAATTTTTTCTATAGGCCAGATAAGAAGAATACCATAAATATTGAATGCTAAGTGACCAAATGCCACGGCCAGAGGCGCATGGGTCCCTGCAACCAAACTGGCCAATAAGGCCGTGATGGTCGTACCAATATTTGCCCCAAGCGTATAGGGGAAAATTTGCCTCAATTGAAGAATGCCAGCACCAGCCAAAGGGACCATCAGGGAGGTGGTAATCGAACTGCTTTGAACGAGGATGGTGATAAAAACGCCAAAGCCCATGGCCCGAAGCCAAGTTTTAAAAATGTGTGAATCAAAGAAAGCTTCCAATCTTTCCATGACGAGACTACGGATTAAAATAGTTAAAAATCGTAAAGAGATAAATAATAGGATTAATGCGGCGAAAATAAGCAACCAGTTATGGTTGATTATATCCTGCATTTGGAAGAAATCTTTAATGGCATCAACGGCTGGCTTTGTCATCATTTTGACTGGACTTTTAAATGTAAATGTTCCTGCACCCAAAAAGAGGCTGGCCATCCAGTTGGCTGTCTTGCTGATAACTCCAAAATACAGTTGAAGCGGGAATAGGATTAATACAGATAAAACATTAAAAAAATCATGGACAATCGAAGCCTCAAAAGCACGTCGGAATTCATTTTTGTTAACGATATGTCCAAGGGAAACGATTGTGTTCGTAATACTGGTTCCGATATTGGCACCCATGATATATGGGATAGCTGTAGCCACAGCGATCATTGGATCTTCCCCAAAAGTGCCTGCAGCCACCATGCCCACCACAATGGATGTTGTGGTAGAAGAACTCTGGATTAAACTGGTGGCGAGAATGCCGATAAATAATCCAATGATTGGTGCGGCATTCCCGCTCATGAGTTGTTCTGCAAATCCTCGCCCAAGCCCCTTGAATCCTGCGCCGATCATACCAATACTGACTAGAAATAGATAAAGAATTGCCAAGATGCCGACAATCTTAATATAATTGATAAAAATAAGTTTAGTCGATTTTTCTATTGAGTTCATTTAATGAATAGATTTTGAGCCCGAAATTTAAATAGGAAAAATTAAAATACTCAAAAAAAAAGGGGCGATGCATAACACATCACCCCTAGCGTATTCTATTTTTATCTCAGATTTAATTCCGCAGTGGTTTTCCCTTTTTCAACATAAACCGTATCCGATCTTGTGAAAGTTGTTCCCCCGCTAATGAAACAAAGGCTTCCCTTTCAATATCTAAAAGATATTGTTCGTCAACAGATTTTGTTAATCCTGCTTTATCTCCTCCGGTCAAAACATAGGCAAGTTTTTTGGCAATGAATTCATCATGATCCGATATTTTACCCTGGGCTTTGAACCCTTTAATGGCCATAGCCATTGCGGTTCGGCCACCGGTCCCCGGTAGTTTTAAATCCTCTCTGTATTCCGGTGGTGAATAGCCTTCTGCAATTTCAAGTGCTTTTTGTTTGGCCGCAAAAATACGTTGATCATTGTTTAATACAATGGTGTCAGTTTTGAGTAGATATCCCACATATTTGGCTTCATCTGCACTGGTAGCCACTTTGGCAAATCCAATGGTTTCAAAGGCCTTTTGTGCAACCTGAAAAGCATTCATTCGTCCTTTGCCACTGTTTTCCATTAAATTTAGTATCATGCGAAGGTTTCCACCTGCGCCAGGAATCAATCCCACGCCGACTTCCACCAATCCAACATATAATTCCCCAAGTGCGACCCGATGTGCAGTCGGCCCGATGAGTTCAAAGCCACCACCTAAAGTCAGGTGATGGGGAGCGGCGATCACGGGAGCTTTAGAGAATCGGATACGTTGTGTTATATCTTGAAGTTGTTTAACGGCATCTTCTATTTTACCCCATTCTTTTTCTTCGCAAACTTGTAAAATGCTGGCCAAATTAGCACCGGCACAAAAGTTGGTACCCTGGTGACCAATGACCATACTATTGTATTTCCCCTCATCCAGTAAATCCAGGCCATCACTAATTGTTTGACCAACAGTACCATCAATTGGATTCAGAATAGGTTGAAGAATGGAATGGAATTCTACATTGAGCACGCCATCACCAAGATCAATCAAACTCGCGCTCCAATTTTGTTTAACAATATTGCCGCCTGTTTTATGGAGGTTGAGATTGATGATTTTTTCATCACCGGTTTTGGTTTTTACTGATCCAGAGAGGACATCATAATAAGTGAGGTTCCCACCAATTGCTTCATAAAAAGATTCTCGTCCTGATGCTAACATATCAATGATCCATTGGGGAATATTTTTTCCATCTTTTTTCATGCGTTCAGTCGACTCACGGACACCAATGGCATCCCAAACTTCGAAGGGGCCTGCATCCCAACCGTATCCCCATTTCATTGCATTATCGATATTGATTATATCGTTACTGATTTCTGGAATTCGATTGGCTGAATAGAGTAATGTTCTGGATAATACTTCCCAGAAAAACTTTCCACCCTTATCATCACTAAAGGCCATGGCTTTGATCTTTTCACCCGGATTTTGTCTATCTTTGGCCAAGCGGAATCCATCAAATCGAACTTTCTTTTGAGGACCATATTCACCCGTTTTTAGGTTTAATGATAATATGCCTTCATCCGTTTTTTTATAAAACCCTGCTTTGGTCTTTGCACCTAAATCACCTCGATCTACTAATTGTTGCAAGATAGGTGGAATTTTGAATTCTTCCCGCTCATCATCATCTGGAAGATTATCGTAAGAAGTTCGTTGAACATTGATCATGGTATCTAAGCCCACTATATCTGCTGTTCTAAACGTTGCACTTTTTGCACGGCCAACAACGGTGCCGGTTAATTTATCAACCTCTTCAACCGTTAAGCCCTGGTCTATGGCTGTATTCATGGTCACCGCCATGCCAAATACACCAATTCGGTTTCCAATAAAATTGGGCGTATCCTTTGCATGGACAATACCTTTGCCCAAAACATCTTGGCCAAATGAGGCGATCATTTGGTAGACAGCATCGTCAGTTTCCGGACCTTTTACTAATTCTAAAAGCCGCATATATCTGGGTGGATTAAAAAAGTGGGTGATCATAAATCGTTTTTTTAGTTTATCAGGAAGGACTTTAATTAGGTCGTCAAGCGGTATCCCTGATGTATTAGAAGCCATAATAACCGATTCTTTTAGATGAGGCACTATATTATTATAAACAGCATGTTTTATATCTAAGCGTTCTGCCACAGCTTCTATTACCAAATCGACTTCAGATAATTTGGTTAAATGATTATCATAGTTACATGGCTCGACCATTTCTGCATTTTTAGGTTTATATAACGGTGCGGGTTTCATTTTTTTGAGTCCTGCAACACCTTTTTCTGCTAACTCCTGATTGATATCAAACAACAGGGCAGGGATGCCTGCATTGGCGAAATGTCCTGCAATTTGAGCGCCCATAACCCCCGCGCCCAGAACGGCAACTTTTTCAATATTTTGATTCATAATTTCCTCGATGACTTATTAGTTAATGATAGTAATATATTTATACATGACCCAAAAATGGCTAAAGCTACCTGCCAAAACCATGACATGCCAAATTTCATGAAATCCAAACCCTTTGCGCGGTGATTCTTGCCGATCCAAAGCATAAAAAACAACACCACCTGAATAAAATACGCCACCAATAAACAACCAAATTAATGCACCTGTCTGTAGATGGAGGATCAATGGCCAAATTGCAATGATAGATAACCATCCCATAAACATATAATAAATGGTAGAAAACCAGTTGGGAAATTTGAATTGAAATAATTTCCATAGGATTCCAAAAATGGCGAGTCCCCAAATAACACAAAATAAACTCCAACCCCATGGACCTCGTAGAGGGATCAGACAAATGGGTGTATAAGTGGCGGCGATTAACACGTATATCATCATATGGTCCAAGCGTTTTAGGATAGATTCTACACGGCCTGTCACAGGAATCCAGTGGTAAAGGGTACTTGCGGTATAAAGCAAAAATAGGCCTGTGCCAAAAATAGAAAAGGAAACTATTTTCCATGGATCTACAGGATTGACTGCTTTTACTATTAACAATATCAAGGCAACAACGGATAATATTGCGCCAATAACATGTGTTAATCCACTCATGGGATCTTTCAGATATTTACCCATTTATTCTTTATCGTTTTATGATTGTTGCAATACCTTGGCCACTGCCAATACACATTGTGGCTAGGCCCATATGGGTATCTTGTTGTTCCATTACATTAATTAATGTGGCAATAATGCGAGTTCCGGAGCATCCAAGTGGATGGCCTAAAGCAATTGCGCCACCATTTAAATTAATTTTATCCATATCCCAACCACCTTCACGAATCACATATAGAGATTGGGCAGCAAAAGCTTCATTCAGTTCGATGGTTTCAATGTCATCCATGGTTAACTCTGCTTTTCTCAATGCTTTTTCAGTGGCCGGTAAAGGACCTGCACCCATTCGCGTCCAATCCAAGCCGGCGATAGCACGGCTGACAATTTCAGCACGCACGGTTAGGCCATGCTTTTCTGCATAGGCATCACTGGTAATTAACACCGCAGATGCACCGATAGAAAATGGGCTGCTACTGGCTGCCGTAACGGTACCCCCTTCGATGAATGCAGGATTCAAACTTTTAATTTTTTCCACATCTGGTTTTCGGGGGCCTTCATCTTTTTCTACAGTTGCTTCACCGTATACATCAATTGGGATTAATTCATTATCGAATTTTCCATCCGCATAAGCATTCAGTGCTTTCTCATGGGATTTGATTGAGAATTCATCTTGATCTTCTCGTGATATATTTCCATCATTGGCAAGGTTTTCTGCAGTTTCTCCCATACCGACATAAAACTCTTGTTCAGCCAATTCAGGATGAAAATCCGGTGCAAAACCACCCGGTGGAATGGAAAACATATCTTCCACACCGGCAGCAATCCCTACATCAATATCACCACTTTCAATTGCCGTACTTAATTGATGGAGACCATCCATGGCAGATCCACAAAACCGATTTACCACTTTTCCACCAGCTTCTTTGGGTATGCCTGCAAGAACAGCCGCAGATCGTCCTATTATCATACCTTGGGGGCCTTCTGGAAAAGCACATCCCACCACCACATCTTCCACATCTTCAGGATTCACTGTTTCATTTCGGGCCATGAGACCCTTAATAACTTGTGCGGTTATGTCGTCAGGACGCATCCCAACCAAGGGATTATTTCGTGTGCCGATGGGTGATCTTACTGCATCAATAATAACTGATTTTATACTCATGATTTTCTCCTAAAATGGGTATTCTTTTTGATTAAATATTCTTTGGGCGACTTCACGCTTCAAATTGACAATGTCTGTAGGCATTAACATTTTGGCTTGAAAATATCTCATTTGTTCGAAAACCTGTGGTGAAGTATATCCACCATAAATACCGTTCAAAGCTGTGAGTGACATATTTAGTAATCTCAACACCATTTCTGCTGTAAATATTTTTGCAATACTGCAAACGGTACGATCGTGATTACCATCTGTCATTATTTTTTGGGCGCGAACAACCGTACTTTCTGCTGTATACAAATCGATGAAAATATCGGCCAACATTTCAGTAATCTGTTGTTCGTGTTTTAAATCTTGTCCGAACTTGTTTAGCGCTTCATTAAAGACAAAAAGTGCCAATCGTTTTCCCGTTTCTATTGTCTCACATTCTGCTGAAAGTGGCCCTTCATTATCTTTGAGTTTACCATTGGACATAAATGTTTCAATGTTGCTGATAGCATCACGGATAGGTAATTCTTCCATCAATGCCTTTTTCATCATATAACCAGCAACAATCTGGCGATTGATCTCATTGGTTCCTTCCCAGATTTGATTGATTCGGTCATCTCGATAAGCCGCAGCCATGGGGAATTCTTCTAAAAAGCCATTTCCACCCAAAATTTGAAGCCCTTCGTTAACCACAAAGTGGCTGGTTTCACTACCAAAAACTTTGGTCATGGATGTTTCAATTGCAAATTTTTCCATGGCCTCACCCACGTGGAAATAATATTCCGGATCTGATTTATCTAATGAATCTATTTCATTCTGGAGTAATCCAATCGTTCGGTAAACCATACTATCTGCAGAAAAGGTTCGTACAGTCATGTCAGCAATCTTTTTAATAATTGCATCAAATTTGGAAATAGGTTGGCCAAAAGCTCGCCGTTCTAATGCATATTGTGCCGCGGCTTCAATACCATTTTTTGAACCACCTACACTAGAGGCACCCAGCTTAAATCGACCAATATTTAGTACATTGAATGCAATGGTAGCACCTTTTCCCACTTTATATAAAATATTTTCAGCTGGTACCTTGGCATTTTGAAAGATAAGGGAAGTGGTAGACGATCCTTTCATGCCCATTTTCTTTTCTTCTGCACCTACAGAAAAGCCTTCTGTATCTTTTTCAACGATAAATGCACTGAATCTATTGCCATCCACTTGGGCAAAAACAATAAATATATCGGCCCACCCACCGTTTGTAATAAATATTTTTTCACCATTCAATATATAATGTTTTCCATCTTCTGTAAGGTCCGCAGTCGTTTTTCCTGCCAGGGCATCTGATCCTGCAGATGGTTCTGTTAAACCATAGGCACATATAATCTCTCCCGTGGTAATTTTGGGTAGATATTTTTCTTTTTGTTCTTTAGTCCCAAACCAAACAATCGGTAATGATCCAATACCTGTTTGAACAGCCCATGTAGTAGCAAAAGATGGACTGTACGTCAATGACTCAGCCACAATAGCCGACGTAACTTTGTCTAGTTCCATACCACCATATTTCTCAGGAATATCAATACCCAATAGGCCCAATTCACCCATTTCACTAATCAGAGAAAGGGAAAGGTCTTTGTCATATTTTTCAATTGCTTCCTTTTGAGAAAGAATCCGCTCTTTGTCAAATTCTTTCACCATATTACGAATATCCCGATGTTCTTCCGTAAAATCTTCCCGGGAATAAACGTTGGCTTCTGATATTGGTTCTACCAAAAAGCTGCCGCCTGTTTTGTAAGTTGTTTTGCTTTCACTCATAAGTTAATCTCCTAATGTTTTTTCAAAAGTCCTGAAAGAATAAAATCAGTTATTGTTTCCATATACTCCTTAACCGTTACGCCGTGGGCTTCAAAAATAGTAAACCAGTTAATAGACTCTATGTTTACCATAATGGACAAGGCAGTAATCCGACTATTTACTTGTTTGAATTCACCTGATTGGATTCCCCGATTAATTATTTTGTCGATAAGTTCAAGAAAATGTGTATATACTTTTTGGAGTTTTTTCTTGAAGTCTGGATCTTTTTGGGCCATTGACCAAAATTCCGTGAGAGCCACAAAAGGTTGGGGATCAGATTCATTTTGATCGATGAAATACTGGAATAGATCCTTTAATTGCTGGGAGGGAGACGCATCTTCCTCTACAATATGATTAAGGGTGACGCTATACCGAAGTACCCAGAAATTAATTAAGTCAAGATACATTTCCTTTTTGGATTTATAATACCAATATAGAGCACCCTTGCTCAATTGGGATTCCTGAACCACATCATCCATTCGTGATCGTTCATATCCGTTTTGCACTAAGACGGTTAGGGCAGCGTCTAAAATCTGATCTTTACGTATGTCTTGCTTTGTTTTATTCATAAAATAGACCGACTGGTCGGTCTATTTTACAGAATTGTGGTTTTTCTAACAAGAATAATATTTATGAATTAGAAAAATATATTTGCATTAAATATCGGTAAACCTGTATATTCGCAAATGAGATTCAGTCTCATTATTATTAATAAACAGTTTAAAAAGGAGATTCAATGTTAAAAACAGTAGCTTTGGGGATGGCTCTTGTCGGCATCATAACTAATTATGTGTTTGCGCAAAATGAATTCTTTGAACCGGGATATACGGTTGGGGGCTATGGTGAACTTCACTATAATTCTTCAAAAACAGGGAAAGATGATGTATCTAAAAAATTGGATTTTCATCGATTTATTATTTATTATGGATATAACTGGACGGAAAAGTGGTCCTTTAAATCTGAAGTTGAATTGGAACACAATTACGTAAAAGATGGTAATGGTGAATTGGAATTGGAACAAGCATATATTAATTACCATTCGGATAAGTATGGCTTCCAGGCCGGTGTTATTTTGCCTTCTGTTGGTCTGTTAAACGACTTTCATGAACCGCCATTGTTTTTATCTGTAGAGCGACCTGAATATTCGAAGTATATCATCCCAACCACATGGTTTGGCAATGGTGTTGCCATTTATGGACAAGCAAAGGACTTTTCATGGAAAGCCGTGATCCATGAAGGATTGAATGGTGATGGAATCGCATCCAAGTGGAGTCAGGGCATCCGCGGGGGACGTCAAAAAGGATATAAAGCAAATGCCCAAGAGTTGCTATACAATGGCCGACTTGCCTATACAGGTATACCCGGCCTACGAGTGGGGGGATCTTACTCCACAACCAATGCTCTCCGTTCAGAAGAAGGTGCTAAACCGATCGGTGTTAATTTGATGGAAGCACATGCTAAATATGATGCTAATGGCATAATGGCCGTGGCAGAGTGGGGGAACATCAATTATACCGATCACAGCGCCAACTCTTCTACCGGATATTATTTTGATTTGGGTTATGATATCGGGAAAATACTTAACCTTAATGGCAAACTTTATCCATGGATTCGAATCACGGATATCAACGCCGGTGTGGGGCATGAGTCTGAAGATAAAAAGCATTACAGTAAAATGATGTTTGGTTTAACCTTTAAGCCAATCAACCAAATTGCTTTTAAACTGGATTATGGCACCAAAACATATACAGATAAAGAAGCGAATAAAGTCACCCTTATTAATCTAGGTGTGGGATATAATTTTTAATCATATTTCGAAGCGTGTAATACAAAAAACCTCCGGCGGTATTTTATTCAATCGCCGGGGGTTCTCCACAATTTGTAGATTAATTTATGGTTGTGGATTTTTTGTTTTACTCGGTTCTGAAGTTCAAGCCGGAATAAAGGAAGATGTGGAAAAAGTCATTCGGAACCAGTTTGGCGATTCCATATCACTTTCCATGGAAAAACTGGTATTGGATAATAATAATAAATCCGCTGTAGAGAGAAAGGTTCATCAGCGGTTTGTTAATGATTTTATCTATGTCTGGACAATTAAAGATGATGACAGCGTGAAAGCCTACGGTCTTTTGGATAATGTAAAGGGCTTATCCATGCCCATTACATTTCTGGTGATTTACGATCCTGATGGAAAGATTCTTGATACAGGTGTGGTCAAATACAGGGAACCTTACGGCGGCGAAATAGCCAGCCCAAGTTGGACGGCACAATTCAAGGGCCGAAACGCGAAATCGAACTATGCAGTTGGGGGCGAAATTGACGGAATTTCTGGGGCCACGATTTCTGTATATAGTATGGCGACCGGTGTTATGAAACTGAGTTTACTTTTTCCATTAATAAAATCACAACTATGAGAAATATAAAATACATTAGAACTTTACCCCGAGATTTGAGAATCCTGATTGCTGTGTTTGTAATCGTACTTACCCTAGGTGTAACCATCGGATTAATCTATGTTGGGATAAATACAGATTATACCTCCTCAGGCACCCAATCATTTTATGCTGGAGATCAAGTTTCTTCCGATTTTGAAATTCCTGAACAATATCCAAAATCTCTTGAAGGATTATTGTTAACAACCCATACCCATATAATTGCATTTGCCATTATATTTTTAATAATGGGCGGATTGCTATTTTTTACGAATATAATCCATAAAGAATGGAAATTATTTTTTATGATTGAACCCTTAATTTCAACTCTTATCACGTTTGGTTCGTTTTTTGCAATCCGATATATTCATCCAAATTTTGTATATTTCACCATGGTATCGGGTGTATTGATGTATGTGTCTTTTTATGTAATGGCTATAATCATTTTCAGAGAATCTATTCCTCTACAAAACTGAATATAATTTTAATGATACATTTTTAATTAGTTAAAATTATTCTCAAATGTATAGAAATAAAAAGAGGGCTGAATTTTCAGCCCTCTTTTTATACTTATTTTTATAAGATTTATTATTTTAAAATGTCCAATTGCCGATACTTTTCCTGATATTTATGAAACAGCATTTTATGCCGATCTCCCATATCCACTTTTCGGCCTTGGATATAGGCTTGGAGCACATTGGTTCTTATCTCAAGTGCATCACCATTTGAAATGAATAACGTGGCATCTTTTCCAGATTCCAGGGAACCCACTTGTTTGTCTATACCCAATATTTCTGCTGCAGATAAGGTGATTGATCGGAGTGCCTCATTTTTGGGTAAGCCATAAGCAGCAGCCATAGCTGCTTGGTTTGGAAGGTTTCGCAATTGATAGGCTGCACCGGCAGACCCTGCGGTTGCGATACAAAATTGAACACCTGCTTCATGAAGTAAGGCCGGTCCCTTATAGGCTTGGTCATAATCTTCATATCGCCGATTCGGTAGTGCCGTTACGCTTTCATAAATGACTGGAACTTTATTTTTTCGGAGCAGATTAGTGGTCCGCCATGCATCTTTGCCGCCAACGATAATAATATTAACATCCTGTCGTTTGGACCAATGAACAGCAGCTTCAATTTGGCGTACCTCGTTTGCATGGACATAAATAGGCAGCTTTCCCTGAACATAGGGAATCATACTTTCAAGGCGCAAATCCTCATTATGATAATTTTCAGCCGACCGAGATTTGGTTTGGCGTAACCGTGCATATGCTCGGGATTCTTTCATTATATCATCTAAGGCCTTTAAGGATTTATTCCGCCGTTCAATTTGGTTTTTTATCGGTACACTCCTGCCAAATCTTCCTCGGGCCCGTGTTCCCATTTGAGGCCAGTTAATGTGCAATCCACTTGGATGAGACAATGTGGCATTTTCCCAGGTCCAGCCATCCATCATCATGATGGATGATTGTCCCGAAACCAGACCTGAGGCAGGAACGACATTGGCAACGAGAACGCCATTGGAACGGGTTGTTGGGATAATTTCAGAATCAGGATTATAGGCCACATTAGCTCGTACATTAGGGTTAAAATTTCCCCGTTCCGAATGGTCATTTGTTACATCTACTGCATTGATTTCCACCAATCCAATCCCAGATACAGCTGCAATAAACCCGGGGTACACATGCTTTCCTTCCAGGTCAATAACCTCAGTACCAACCTGTGGGGCGATAAATTCACCCACATGGGTTATCTTGCCATTGTCAAATAGAATTGATCCTTGAATCACCCCGTTTGAAATGGTATGGATCACCCCATTCTTTAACAAAATTGGGTGCGATTGAGGTGGGCCGGGAATTTGATCATTGGCGGAAATAAAGGTAGAAATAATAATCATGAATAATGTCTTTTTCATTATTTGCCTCCTTCCATTGTATAAGCTTCCAGAGCATCGCAGGATTCAAACCGATTTCCGCGCCGCCCTTCAGGTTTCATGGGTTTGTCCCCATGGTCCGGTGAGCTCAGAATTTTTTGAATCAGGTCATTTCTCAGTTTAGCATCTCGCTGCCGGAAATATTGATCTTGTTCTAATGAAAAATATTGTTTTCCTTCGATCCAAGTTTGTTCGCAAATAGTATATGATGAGAGTGGATGGCCGGACCAAATGGTAAAATCCGCATCTTTCCCAACTTCCAGTGATCCAACATATCGGTCGATTTTCAATTGTTTTGCCGGATTGATGGTCACCATTTTTAAGGCTTCTGCTTCATCTAAGCCGCCATACTTTACTGCTTTGGCAGCCTCCAAATTCATTCTCCGAGCCAATTCATCGCTATCAGAATTAAAGGATACTGTTACGCCGGCGTTTGTCATAAGCGTTCCATTATAGGGAATCGCATCCACCACTTCATATTTATAAGCCCACCAATCAGAAAAGGTGGATGCACCGGCACCATGTTCTGCCAACCGTTCAGCCACTTTATAGCCTTCAAGCACGTGCTGAAATGTGGCCATGGTAAACCCATAATCTTCTGCAATACGCGTAAGCATGAGGATTTCATCCTGACGATATGAATGAGAATGGACCAGACGTTTTCCTTCCATAATTTCTACCATAGCGTCTAATTCCAAATCACGACGCGGTGGGATGGCTGATCGTTTTAGTTTTACGTCCTTATTATAGATATCCCAGGATTTTTTATAATCCCTTGCAGCCATAAAAGCATCTCGAATGACTTGTTCTACACCCATTCTCGTTTCAGGATATCGGCCGTAAGAACGGACCCTTTTTACATTTTCACCCAAAGCAAATTTGATGCCTTGAGGGGCAGGTTTAAATATGAGATCATCTGAAAAACTCCCCCAACGCAGTTTCATAACTACATTTTGGCCACCAATGGGATTGGCAGATCCATGGAGTAAATTGATGGTGGTTAATCCACCGGCGAGAGCCCGATACATGGCCACATCGTTGGGCTCAATCACATCCCGCATTCGAACTTCTGCCGTCACGTTTTGAAATCCTTCATTGATGGATTCTCCTGCCATATGACTATGGGCATCAATGAGTCCAGGTGTCACATGTTTGCCTGTCCCATCAATGATTAACGCATTCCCGCGGGGGAGAGAGATGTTTCTATCAATCTTTTTAACTTTACCATCTTGGATTAAAATGTCATATTCCCTCAACACTCCTTTTTCCCCTGAGGTCCAAATGGTGGCGTCATTTATCAAAATAGTTTTGGGGCTGGGCACATCTTCATCCAGACCATAAGCTCCATCGGGAAAAACCACCTCGAGATCACTGGCGATTTCTTTTTTGCCATCATTCTTCTTTTTGACTCTTGTTGAATCCAAGAGAGCAGACCAATTGGCGGTATTTCCATCTGCATAAAAAACCTGGCCGGATGCCTTTCCTTCTCTAATGGTGCCTGTAAATCGGGTATTGCCTTTATGGAGGATGGTATCCGCATCCACAGAAAATGTAATCCGATCTTGTTCAATTTTTACCGTTTTCAATTTGAAAGAGTGTTCATCTATGGAAATTTTCCCACCAAATCCTTTTGGTGATTTATTCAGGTTTAATGCCCACTCATTTCCACTTTCTTTCAATGTCCATTGACCAGCTACCGATACCAGCGGGTCTGGTTCAACTTCATATTCATTCCCATCAATCCAGACAGCTTTGACTGTAGATTTACCGTCGAAGTAATTACCATCAGTAATGACAAGGTTCGCGATAAAACCGGGCGCCACCTTCCCCAGACGTCTGGATTGACCAAACGCTTTTGCCGGCGTAGTCGTTAATGAGGCTAATGCATCCGCTTCATTAAGTCCACGATGAATACTTCTGGCTAGATTATTTCTAAAATCTTTTTTCTTTTCTAAATCGGAACTGGTCAAGGCGAATTGAAAGCCAGCATCAGAAAGTTTGGCCGCATTATCCGGGGCCATATCCCAATGCTTTAGTTGTTGGGTAGAATATTGAAGTGCATTATGAGGATCCACTACTTTGGGTTTGCCCGGGAAGTTCAGAGGAATAATCATAAAAGACGCTGGCATTTCATTCAATCGGCGGTATTCATATCCGTTACCTTTTATCCATAAATTGAGTTCAAATTCATCAGCAATATTTTTGGATCGATCAATATAAATTTCATTGCTGGTACGAAAAACAAAAGGCTGTTTATTGTTTTTTTCGGAAAACAAAGTTTCCAATGATTGATTTGCTTGGATGGGCTCATTTCCATCGGGATATTTATTTAAAATTTCAATGGATTTTCCATACCAACCTGCATCATAAAATCCTTGACGAATAAATGCAATGGCACCTAGAAGAGAAGTAGGGTATTCCGGACTGCCCCAACTCCCAGAAGCATATTCTATTATCTGTGCGATTTTTCCGGATAATACTTTTGGAGTTTCCCCCAACTGTACAAGGCCAGAATTTCCCTGAAAAATACCTCCTTTGGGTGTGATGTGGGCAGTGGTAAAGCCGAGTGACCGCAATTCTTTGATATCCTTTTTATCCGGATGAAATAAATCCACTGCATTCAAATAAGCACGCATATTTGAATTCCAATGGGCCCTGAGGGATGTATCCTTTTTCATAGTGCTTACATCTAACCAGCTCTCGATAAAGCCAGCGTAAATATGTTTACCTTCCAAATCGATTATCGTTGCCTGATCTGGGATTTTTACATTTTCACCCACAGATTTAATCATTCCGTCCCACATGACAACCATTCCATTCTCGATGGTTTTACCAGGTGCAACATGGATGGCCGCATTGGTTAATGCCCATGCCCGGGGTGGATTTCGATGGAGTGCTTTGACTGGTCCAACCTGTGCAGTCAGAATGGACAATATTGACAGGAACAGTATCGTTTTTATTTTCATCATTTACCTCAAAAGTTTGGGCCACGTAAGTGCGTGGCCGTTATTCTTTTTGTTAAGTATTTATATGCATCATCAACCGTATCACAGATTTGGAACAGGTCCAAATCAGATCGAGAGATTACACCTTTATCCGCAAGAAAATCCCAATTTACCACATTATTCCAAAAGTTACTGTCAAATAGAACGATAGGAATTTGTTTACGCAATTTATTAGTTTGGATAAGGGTAAGCGTTTCCATGACTTCATCTAAAGTACCGAATCCTCCTGGCCAAACCACCATGGCTTTAGCCAAGTATAAGAACCAAAATTTTCGCATAAAAAAGTAATGAAAATTCATTTCTAAATCATCAGAGATAAATGGGTTTCCCGATTGTTCAAAGGGGAGAGAAATGGACAATCCCACAGCCAAACCCTTCGCTTCGGTTGCACCACGATTTGCAGCTTCCATTATACCAGGACCACCACCAGAAGTAACGATAAACCGTTTTTTCTTGTTATGTAATTTTTTACTCCATTTGGTCATTTTAAATGCGAGCTCGCGTGCTGCCTCATAATATCGGCTCATATCTAAATCGGTTTCTAAAACAGTACGATCATTTTTGGACAAATTTTTAGGAGCACTCGCCAATGCTGATTCAGCATCTTCTTGTGATTTTAATCGAGCAGAACCAAAAAACACGATCGTATCTTGAATTTTATTTCGTTTAAATTTTTGGAGAGGTCCGTAATATTCTGATAATAACCGGATGGACCGTGCATCAGGACTACCTAAAAATTCTTTGTTATAGTAAAAGCGTTTGTCATTCTTTTCATTCATTATTTTATTCTTTCTTTTTTCTGTGGCGGGAAATTAAGTCAGCGATAATTTATAAGTAAGAATGAATATTATTAAATTGATGGTTGGTTGGAGCCAATAACCCACAGTTGTATTTTTACATATGTTAAAAAGAGAAATATTATTCCTATTGCTGATTTCCGCTTGCGTATTGCCACCGCTAGTGCCTTTCATTCCGCCACCCACAAAACAATCAACGGATGGCCCTAATTCTCTGTCCGCAGGATTATTAACAGAATACGATATTTGGGAATTTTTGAAGGAGAATCCCAAAGAAACAGACGTAATAGAAATGTTAGGTGCACCAGATTCTGTATGGACCAGTGAGGATGAACCTCTATATATTATGTATTATTTTCGGTCAGCCATGGTAGATTATAATTCAATTGAGCTCAATACAAAATCTCGTCGTGTAACTGGCTATGAATGGGACGAGTAAAGGTGGAAATATAAAATGCCAAAAATCTCAACCGTAGAATATTTAGGTGACTTGAGGACTGAAGCGGTTCATCTGGATTCCGGTGAACGCATCATTACAGATGCGCCCAAAGATAACGAAGGAAAAGGGGAGGCTTTTTCTCCGACGGATTTGGTGGCAACATCCTTGGCCAGTTGTATGATAACAATTATGGGTATCAAAGCGAATCAGTCCGGTATTAATATTGTGGGGACAAAAGCTGATATTGTGAAAGAAATGGCTGCGGATCCGAGACGCATTCAAACAATTCGTATACATATATATTTTCCTCAAACTTATTCAGAAAAAGAAAAACAACTATTGGAACGAGCGGGCCTCACATGCCCCGTAATTAATAGTTTGAGCTCAAATGTGAATAAAGATATAAAGTTCCATTATCAAAAGAGTAAAGATTCAAATTTGATTAGCCAAAATCCTTAAAGTAAGTTTTCACCATTAAAATGTCCTCGGAATTCAAGTTAGCCCCATCTATTTTATCTGCAGATTTTGCGAATCTACAATCTGCCCTATCTCAATGCGAAGAAGGGGGTGCCCATTGGATTCATGTAGATGTAATGGATAATCAATTTGTTCCGAATTTGACAATTGGTCCACCAGTGGTAAAATCACTTAGACCCAAAACTAATAAGTTCATCGATGTTCATATGATGGTTATTGAACCAGAAAAGTTGGTCGAGCCCTTTGCACGGGCGGGCGCAGATTTGATTACTTTCCATATTGAAGCCACGGATAATCCCCAATCAGTGATTGACCTAATCAAATCTACAGGTACCAAAGTGGGTATCTCTATTAAACCATCAACCCCAATGTCTGATATTGAACCTTTTTATGATCAGGTTGATCTTATTTTGGTCATGAGTGTAGAACCGGGATTTGGCGGGCAAGGGTATATCCCAGAATCCACAAAAAGGATTCGAGTCATTAAACAAAAATTAAATGAACAATGTTTGCAGGATCGCGTAATGATTGAAGTCGATGGCGGCATAAAGCTCTTTAATGCAAAAGAGGTAATAGATGCTGGCGCCGATGTATTGGTAGCCGGTTCTGCCATATTTGGGACAGATGATCCTGTACAAACCATTAACGAATTTTATCAATTAACAGAATAAATAGAATAAAACACCAATGAGAACATACCAAGAACTAGATACTTTTTCTGAATGGACATCAGAAGAACGAAACTATTTTTCCCTCGCGGTTACGAAGGGATTAATCATGGACACAATCCGTAAAGCCAACTCCGGTCACAGTGGCGGACCCATGTCTTCTGCTGATTTCGCCCAGATTTTATTTACAGAATATTTAAACTATGATCCGGATGATCCAAATTGGTTTAACCGGGATCGATTTGTTTTATCCGCTGGCCACGAATCTTCTTTATTATATGCATTGCTTCTGCAAATGGGTTGGTTAACAATGGGAGATATTCAAAAATTTCGTCAATTGCACAGTCGGACGCCCGGCCATCCAGAAGTTGAAATTCCAGGTATAGAAGCCACTACCGGTCCATTAGGTCAAGGCTTCGGTATGGCGGTGGGAATGGCAACGGCGGAATCCATGTTACGAAATCGCTTAAGTATTCCTTCAGAAGGTGAACGTGAATTGATTAATCACTTTACCTATGTGATTGCAGGTGATGGTGACTTTCAGGAACCGGTTGCTTTAGGTGCCGGTTCAATGGCGGGACATTGGGGATTATCGCGTCTCATTGTTTATTATGATTCTAATAACGCTCAAATTTCCGGAACCGTAGATAGAGCAGACTCTACAAACTATGCCCAGGTGTTTGAAGGATTTGAATGGCATGTTCAGGAAATAGATGGACATGATCATGAGCAAATAAGGGAGGCGATAGAAAAGGCACAAGTGGTGGATCGTCCCAGTTTAATTATTGGTTCAACCATAATGGCTCAGGGAACGGCCACAATGGAAGGTGATCATAATACACATGGCGCCCCATTACCTCAGGATGAAATTGATGCAACAAAAGAAAAACTAGGGCTTCCGAACGAACCATTTTATTTACCTCAGGAAGTCATTGATCATTTTCAATCTCGTTTTTTGGCATTAAAAGAATCGGTTTCCAATTGGAATTCAGCCAAAGAAACGGCATGTGAAAATGCTGACTTTAAAGCACTCTGGAATGCAACGGTTTTGGATCAATTGGGAGAAATTGAGTATCCAAAGTTTGAAGCTGGCGAGTCAATCGCAACCCGAAAAGCTTTTGGAACTACCTTGGATAGAATGGCCAAACAAGTACCATCTATCGTAGGTGGATCAGCAGATTTGGAACCATCTAACTACACGGGAAACTTTGCAAAAACCTATGGTGATTTTACGCGGGAAAATCGATCCGGCCGGAACCTAGCTTTTGGCGTGCGTGAATTCCCAATGGCGGCAGCCATGAATGGCATGGCTCTCCATGGTGGCGTTATTCCATTTGGAGGCACATTTTTGGTTTTTGCCGATTATGAACGTCCGGCCCTTCGATTGGGTGCCATCCAGAATTGTTGCGTCATTCACGAACTAACCCATGATTCTTTTTACGTAGGTGAAGATGGACCCACTCATCAACCGGTTGAACATGCCATGGCATTACGGACCATTCCTAATTTTAATGTATTTCGTCCCGCCGATGCCAAAGAAACAGCGGCTTGTTTTCGATTAGCCATGGATAAACAATCACCCAGTGGTTTGTTACTTACTCGCCAAGGTGTGCCTGTTTTACCTCAGACAATGGATGGGGTAGTCGACGGTGTATCTAAAGGGGCCTATGCTGTAGTGGATTGTGATAATCCTGAATTGGTTTTTTTGGCCACTGGATCAGAAGTCAGCCTTGCCATAGAAGTAGCCAAAGTGATGTCGGATAAAAAAATTCGGGTAGTGAGTATGCCATGCTGGGAAATATTTGAAGAACAATCTGATGATTATAAAAATGTATTGATACCCAAACGTGGTGCCATGAAAATATCCATGGAAGCAGGTATTACAATGGGGTGGGATAAATATATTGGCCCCAACGGTTTAGCCATTGGGATCGACCACTATGGTGCTTCAGCACCAGGGAAAGATTTGGCCGAAGAATTTGGCTTCACTGCGGGCCAAGTTGAATCAAAGATAAGAAATCATTTAGCAAATCTTTTATGAAGATTCATATTGCCACAGACCACGCCGGATTAGAACTAAATAATATCATTCGGGACTATTTAATTGAAAAAGGCCACGATGTAAAGGACCACGGTGCCTATGAATACGATGCCTTGGATGATTATCCTGATTTTATTTTTCCATGCGCCCAAGCAGTGGCAGCTGATCCCGAAAGCAGAGGTATTATTCTAGGAGGTTCTGGTCAGGGTGAAGCCATGGCGGCCAACAGAATAAAAGGTGTACGCGCGGCGGTGTTTTATAACGGTCCCGCAGAAATAGTAAAATTATCCCGAGAACACAACAATGCCAATATTCTGTCTTTGGGCGCGCGTTTTATGACAGAAAATGAAATATATGATGTGATTGAAATGTGGCTGAATGAACCTTTTGAAGGTGGGCGACATCAAAGAAGGATTGAAAAATTAGATAATTAACGTTTAGAATATGAAGCGTAGCATCCCGAAGGGTGCGATGATTTCATATACATTGTTAGCAACTGTTATATTTCTTCTTTTTCTCCGTTAGCAAAAATCCTATAGTATTTATCTCCTTCTATTAGCAATGCTTCATGATCTTCTGGGGTATTCATATTTAAAAAACGATCATCCTCCCCAAAATCAACGTAAGATGAATTTAAATTATCTAGCAGTTTGAAAATACTGTAATTCCCTTTTTCAATTTCAGATTCCAATTTACCCAAAATCCGTTTATGGTAAAAACCACATGTAACCTGCATTTTGTCATTGGCTATGGGAATTACAGGGTCACAATTTTCATTTCTTAATTCCCAAAGTTTTTTAAATACTTTCGAATCAATTAAGGGTAAATCACAAGATAGAAGTAGTATCCAATCTGTCTTTGCATTATTTAATGCAGTATAAAGACCGTTAATGGGTGCATGAATATCCAATTCATCCTTAAAAAATTGATAAGAAATTGAATCCGGTTTTTCCTTTCCGATCACATATCTTTTTTCAAAACTATCACACGAATTCCATATTCGGTCAAGTACACTTTGACCACTGATGGTTGCTTTCCATTTTGGCGAACCAAATCGTTCACTTTTTCCTCCGATAAGTATAAATGCAGTCGCTTTAATCATGCCATAATTTCGAATAAAATATACGTTTAAACATAGTATTTGTTTTATATAGTAAAACTACTATATTCAAACCCCCATGACAACCGATCAAACAAAGATTTCCCCCGAATTTATCCAAAATGCAGCCCGCATTTTAAAAACATTAGGTCACCCTGACCGAATTAAAATTGTGGAATATTTAGAAAATGGAGAAAAAACGGTGGGACAAATTCACAGAGATTTAGAATTGCAACAACCGATTGTGAGTCAACATTTAAAAATGATGCATGATAGGGATATTGTCATTTTTCGCCAAGAAGGCACACGATATTTTTATTCTTTAGCCAATAATTTCATTATAAAAATTCTCAACTGCATGAGTGACGTTCAAGGGAAACTGAATTCAGGCGAGTGGGATTTTGATTTTAGTACAACAAGCAACCAAAAGGAAATCGCATGAATGATACAGCATTTGATCAGGAATTAGATTGCAAAGGAATGAATTGCCCTTTACCTATTCTAAAAACAAAAAAACAAGTGGATACCATGGAATCTGGACAAGTTTTGAAAATGGTGGCTACCGATCCAGGATCTATTAATGACATGAATGCTTGGACACGGCGAACCGGGAATGAATTGCTTTCCCATAATGTGGATGATGGTATATATACTTTTTACATTAAAAAAACATAATCATCTCTACAATAATAAAAAACTTTTCCCAAACGCTCATAAAAGGAGTTTATCATGAGTGATCAAAAAAAAATGGCCCTTATTGCGTCCCAAGGAACGTTGGACTGGGCATATCCGCCTTTTATATTGGCATCCACTGCAGCCGCTATGGATATGGAAGTTCAAATCTTTTTCACATTCTATGGTTTAACATTACTGAAAAAAGATATTAAGGCAAAAGTGGCGCCAGCTACGAATCCTGCCATGCCAATGAAAATGCCATTTGGTCCAAAAGGATTTCAGGATTTCGAATGGCCCATGCCAAACGTGTTAATGGGGAATATGCCTGGATTTGAAACAATGGCTACATCTCTCATGAAAAAAACATTCAAAAATAAAGGGGTAGCCACGATTGAAGAACTTCGCGAAATATGTGTGGAGTCCGGTGTAAAACTTATTGGGTGTCAAATGACCATGGATGTTTTTGGATTTGAAAAAGAAGAATTCATTGATGGTGTTGATGTGGGCGGTGCGGCCACATTTTTAGAATATGCTGCTGACGCTGATATTCAATTATTTGTATAGAAATCAAAGGAAAATAAAATGTCAGAAGATGGAAAAGTAACCATATTTGTTACATCAGGACCAGCAACGCCACAGCGTTGCGCAACACCTTTTTATATGGCTAGTGTAGCCGCCGCCATGGATAATGAAGTTATGATCATTTTTCAAATTGATGGTGTGTTGCTCATGAAAAAAGGTGAAGCAGATGCCCTATATGCGAAAGAAGGTGGAAAATCGGTCATGGATTTTATTCGTGATGCAAAAGATGCAGATGCAGAAATGTATGTCTGTTCTGCAGCCCTTCAACTTCATGAAATGACAGAAGATGATTTGATTGAAGAATGTGATGGCGTCGTTGGTGCAGCATTTATGACTGATGAAGGTCTCGATAGTGATATGGTATTAACCTATTAGTAAAAAGGAATGAGTCAATGGCTGAATTAAAAAATTGTATGCTTCCGGATGAATTATCCTATCATGTAGATTATAATATTTGGATCAAAAAAAATGATGATGGCACTGTGGATTTGGGAATGACCGATATTGCCCAAACCATGGCGGGAAATATTATTCATTGCAGACCCAAAAAGGTTGGGAAAAAAGTTAAAAAAGGTAAAAGCGTTGCCACGGTGGAAAGTGGGAAGTGGGTTGGCCCAGTAAAAACGCCTTTTGCCGGAGAAATTATTGCCAATAATGATGCAGTAGAAAGTGATGCAACCGTATTAAATAAAAGCCCTTACAAACAAGGATGGATTGTTCGAATCCAACCCAGCGACTATGAAGGTGATTCAGGCGAACTGGTCACTGGTGATGATGCCATAACCGGTTTTGATGGTTATATGACTGAAAAAGATATGGGCGAATGTATTCATTGTGAAGGATTCGAAGGTTAATTCGAAACGTTGGTTCACCTTGAGCAAATTGACACTTCGTATTTTTACTCATCCTGCTTGTGCTGGGTGTGGTCCCGCTGTAGAAATGGGCTGGATACTGTCAGAGTCTCATAACAATTTGACTCTTGAGACAGTAAAATTAGAAAATAAGGAAGGATTGGCAAAAGCACACGGTGTTGGCATCAAAACAATTCCCACTATGATTTTTTATGAAAATGAAAAAGAATTAAAACGAATTGTTGGGTTGCCAGAAGCCAACCAATTGGAAAAAGATTTTTTAGAATTGAATCAGTAATTATTAGGAACTCATATGTCAATTTATACAGATGCTAAATACATGGATGTCCCTTATGAAGAGAAATTAAAACTCTTCAAGGAAGTGAAAGATGACATGCGTTATGATCACAATTTATACGGATGTTATGAATGTGGAATTTGCGTGGCTGCCTGTCCATCCGCTCGGTTTTATGATTTTAGTCCCCGGGTTTTTGCCCAAATTATGGCACGGGAAGATGTGGATACATTTTATGAATTATTGAATGACAATGTGTGGGATTGTTCCCAATGTTATTCTTGCACACGGTGCCCAAGACAAAATAATCCAGGTGGTATTATTTTGATGATGCGTGATGCGGCCGTTCGTGCTGGATTGCAATCAGCCAAAGATGCCCTTCGTGCCTATAGTCGAATTATATATAAAGTTATGTCAACCGGAACACAGGTGGCACCGGATATGCTTCAGCCGGACTTTTTTCCGGATTGGGGAACTGATGTAAAAGCTGTGGCTGAAAACTTGGATGTTTGGCGCCGCGCCATTCCACCGGAAACATTACATACAACAGAATTGGCTTGGGATGTTTCAGAAAAAACCCGATTAGAGCTATATATGATTTGGAAGCTGACAGGGAATTTGGAACTCATTGAAGGCATCGATGAAGGTATATATATGATTTTAGAAGAAGTGATGGAAGAACTATTGGACGACAATGGATATGACATCGACGATTTTGAAAATATTTTGGAAGATTAAGGAGTAAACCATGTCAGTTACATCACAAGCGCCTGCTGTTCATACAGAATCTAAAGTTCCTTTAAAGGAATTTGTTCGAAAAGGGGAACCGCCTACAGAAGATTATCGGGAAAAGTTATTTGAACTGGAAGCGAAAGGTGAATTGGAAGTCCAACGTGTTCCGGAACCCATCATGGAAGTAGAAACGAAATATGGCCGAAAAAAGAAAATACCTGTAGAGCATACGTGGCATCATAAATCCTGTGGACAATGTGGACATATTCCTGGATATTCCACATCTATCTTTTGGCTTCATCGCCAATTTGGATTGGATTACTTTGATCCGAAAGATCAATCTTCCTGCACAGCCTGGAATTATTATGCTTCATCTACTTCCAATTCTGCAGCCCAAGCGGCCATTGCTGTAAGGAATTTTGCACAAGCAAAATTGGATGGATATTTTCCGCTCATTCATTGTGGAACAAGTTTTGGTCACTATAAAGAAACGCGGGAAGAAATTATTCACCATCCTGAATTGCGGGATCAAGTGCGCCGTATCATGGATCGATTGAAAATGCCATTCGTTTTTCCGGAAGAAATTGTCCATTATTCAGAATGGATTCATGCTATGCGCCATCGTATAGCGGAACGACAGACTTTGGATTTTAGCAATATTGTATCTACGGTTCATCCTGCATGCCATTACCATAAATTGGTGGTGGAAGATGCGATTTATGATCGAGAATTATATGATGGTCAACGAACCGCAATCGTCACGGGACTCGTGGAAGCTTTAGGTGCAAAAGCGGCAGATTATTCTACTTGGCATGATTGCTGTGGATTCGGATTTCGTCACATTTTGGTGAGCCGAGATTTTTCACGCTCCTTTGCTACCATAAGAAAAATTGAACGGATGAAAGAAGAAGCGGATCCGGATGTGACCATTACCCACGATACGGGTTGTGTCACCACGTTGGATAAAAGTCAATTCGCAGCACAAGCCCACGGAAGAAATGTGGGAATCCCTGTATTGTCTGACGCACAATTTGCTGCATTGGCTATGGGTGCACATCCGTATAATGTGTGCCAGTTACACTGGCACGGCGTTGACAATAAACCTTTACTTGAAAAGATGGGAATAGACCATAAAAAAGCTTGGGAAGAATTTGAAACCATTGCCGAACGAATCGAAAGTGGTGAACTTGATTTTATGACCTGGGAGGATGCAGATGTCAAATAAACCTATTTTAGTAATTGGGGGTGGGCCAGCAGGATTGGAAGCCACTCGTGGAATTGCAGATCTTGGATATAATGCCATTTTGGTGGATAAATCTGATGTGTTGGGTGGAAACCCAATCTCTGCCAATTATGCTGCTTTAACGCCGGATATGAGAAGTGCTGAAGAAGCTATGGCCGAAATGGTAGATGCCATCACAGATAATCCATTGGTTGATATTCGCATGAATACAACGGTAGTTGGATCTGAAGGCGATGCACCAAATTTAAAGGTAACATTGCAAAATGAATCCGGAGAAGAAGTGGTAGATGCAGGATCTGTGATTGTTTCTACAGGGTTTCAGCATTTCGATCCGGGTAAAGAAACACAAATGTATGGATATTATGAACATGACGATGTGATCACTATAGTGGATGCTGAAAAAATGCTAAAAGATGACAATTTTGTTGTGCCATCTTCAGGTAAAAAACCTGAACAAATTTGTTTTATCCAATGTGTGGGTAGTCGTGATCGCCAAATTGGCAATCAGTGGTGTTCAAAAGTGTGTTGCGGAATTGCTTCGAAACAGGCGATTGAAATACGAGATATTTTGCCGGAAACGCGTGTATTCATTTTTTACATTGATATGCGTATGTATGGTTTCTGGGAAGATGAAATCTATTGGAAAGCCCAAGAAGAAAAGAATGTGAATTATATTCGTGGAATTGTGACAGAAATCACCAAGCGTGGTGACAAACTCTTGGTTAAAGGCGAAGACACAACCATGGGTCGTCCAATGGAAATCCCAATGGATATGGTTGTATTATCTGTAGGGATGGAGCCCAGTGAAGGAACCACTCAAATGGCTGATACATTTAAACTTCCCCTTGAATCCCATGGGTTTATCGGAACAACGGGTGGTGCATTAAATACGGTTCAAACCAAAGTACCGGGTGTGTTTGTCGCAGGCGCTGCGGCTGGACCTGCAGATTTGGAAGATTCCATTTCTATGGGTGGTGCTGCGGTGATGAAAGCATGTGCGTTTTTGAGGAAATCTGAACTACAACCTGCCTAAATGCTTTACGACGAAATCAATGTTCAAGATGTGGTGGATTCAGAAGCTGCCATGGAATTCATGAAGGAAGCAACCAAATTGGCTACTTCCACTGAATTAGAAGATATTGGCTTAAGATTGGAGAAAAAATCCAAATTATTTTCTGATTTATTGTCAGAAGACCATATTTCAGATTTGACAGAAAATGAATTTCGCCATTTGGTTGGTTCTATTTTTTCTATCAAACGAAAGGCGAATCGCATCTTGAAGGCCAATGGATTTGAATCACTTCAACAATCTATAACCGATTTGTTATACGGTGAAGATACCATTGATTTGCGATTCAATCGTTTTATTGATTCGGTCCACAAGTTAGATGGTCCTATGCGCGTGAATTTTGCCAGTGAACTACTGCATTTTTCTAATCCGAAGAAATATTGGTTATGGACCAATTGGATATGGGATTCAAAAACGGGAACTGGTTCATTACCTTTAATTGTGCAAGAAGGTGTAGACCTGTCTGGAAAATCAGATGGTGAAATATATGGAAAAGTGGGTCAATCATTGGCATTGGTAAATGCAGTGGGGCACAGCATTGGATTTTCCGATTCGGGAAAAGGGTTATTTGGAACAGATGTTTTTCTCGCCTGTGTTTATGCCGTGTATATGTATACAGTTTTCCGTGTCAAACTTTCACAGGAATTCAATAGAATTTTACCCGAATTATCAGAATTAGCCCAAAGAGTCTTGGGCGTATATAAAATGGAGATGAATTAAATATGTCTGAACATAAATATCAAAAGTGGATTCAAAAAGATAATGTTGTTATTGATGGTATTGATATTTCCGGAGAATGGAACAAAATGTATGAACCACGGGAAATCATGGAATACGATATTACCGGATTGGAAAATGTGCGTGATTTAGATGGTGGCGAATCCATGGGTTGGTGTTACCAATGTGCCCAATGTATTGGTGTATGTCCCGTAGATAATGTGGGAAGTTATGGTCCACGAAAAATTTATAGAAAGCTACAAACGGGCATGGATTTATTTACCCATGACGATTTGTGGATGTGCACAACCTGTTCCAATTGTTTACGTGTTTGTCCAAAAGAAGTAGACATGATGAAAATAATACCTGCTGTTCGGGAACAAGCGGTGTTAAATGGAAATGTTCCGGCTGAACTACAGGATATGCTGCAAAATGTAGCAGAATATGGAAATCCCATGGGCGATTCAGCTCGAAAGCGTGTGAAATGGTTGAAGAAATTTGATGAGCCGGTTCGCGATTTATCCAAAGAAGATGATCCCCAGCCTGTGGATGTTTTATGGTATGTGAGTGATTACTTTTCATTCCATGGCCGTGGGAATGATGCAGCAAAATCCATGGTTCGCGTTTTTAATCGTTTGAATGTTGATTTCGGGATTTTAGGGAAAGAAGAAAAATGTGATGGTGATTCACAGCGTCTTGTTGGTGAAACAGGACTATTCGAAGAATTAGCAGAACATAACGGTGCGCAATTTGATAAATATGACCATAATAAATTGGTGGTGAGTGATCCACACGCGTTCAATGCGTTTAAGAAGTTCTATCCAGCCGTTACAGGGAAAGATTATAATCTTCAACATTATACACAATTCTTGGCAGAACAAATCGATGATATTTCTAAACTTATGAAACGACCATTTCCCAAGAAAGTAACATTTCATGATCCGTGTTATTTGGGTCGACATAATGGAGAGTATGATGCACCACGGATATTGTTAAATGCGATTCCCGGCATTGAATTTTCTGAAATGTATCGTTGTAAAGAACAGGGATATTGCTGCGGTGGCGGCGGCGGTGGAATGTGGTTGGATGGTTTGGTGGCTGACCATACGACCGAGCGCCTGTCAGAAAATCGCGTTAAAGAAGCGGTGGAAGTGGGTGCTGAAGTGCTGGCGGTATGTTGTCCCTATGAAGTGTCCCGGTTCGAAGATGCGGTGAAGTCCACCAATAACGACGGCAAATTGATTGTCATGGATATAATTGAAATCATGGATTATTGTATGGGAGACGACGCTGAAGCCTGATGAAAGTGAACGCTCACATCGAAACAGGTGATTGTGGTATGGGAATGCCCGTGATTCGTTCATGGCAGGCAATGAAAAAGTTATCGATTGGAAATATTTTACAATTAACCAGTTCTCATCCATGAGCTGTTCCAGATATTGAAGCCTGGTGCAGGTCGACTGGACAAAAATTATTAAACATAAATGAAGATGGACAAACACGGCATTTCTTTGTCCAAAAGATGAAATAAGAAAGGGTTAAAATAATGGCATTTACTATAGTAAAAAAAATCAGATTTGATGATGTGGATGGGGCAGGTATTGTGTATTACCCGCAATATTTTCACTTATGTCATGCTGCATTTGAAGATTTCTTTGATGATGCAGCCCATATATCTTACCCGGATTTAATATCAAAAGAACGATTAGGGTTCCCTACTGTATCTGTAAAAAGTGACTTTAAAGCACCTTTAGTTTATGGAGACAATGCAATCATAAAATTGGGTATAAAGAAGATAGGAAAGAGTTCGTTGATATTCAGTTATAGAATTAGAAGAAAAAGGGACGGGGAGCTTTGCTTTGTAGCAGATGTAACAACGGTTGCCATGTCTTTAGAATCAATGAAGGCTGTTCCCATTCCTGACGAATATCGAAAATTATTTGAAAACTTTTTAGAAATATAATAACTGGAGAAATGATGAAAATAGTAGTTCCCTTAAATCAAGTTCCCGATTTGGTGGAAGACTTGGAAGTGGATGCTTCCGGGAAAGCATTAGATACGGACGATATTAAATTTAAATTAAATGAATTTGACGACCACGCTTTAGAAGAAGCCATTCTATTGAAGGAAAGTGGTGCTGGTGATGAAGTAGTTGCTATGGCTATAGATAGAGATGGCGCTGATAAAATGCTTTTTACGGCCATTGCCAAAGGTGCGGATAAAGTTGTAAAGCTTACGGGTGGAAATCCGGCGGATAGTCATCAACTGGGGAAAGCATTTGCAAATGCTTTGGAATCGGAAGGATTTGACATGGTATTTACTGGTGTCCAATCTGTGGATGATAGAGATGGACAATTGGGACCCATTGTTGCGAGCTATTTGGGCGCACCATGCGTGAGTGTTGTCTCTGGCATAAGTATTTCCGGCGCAACAGCAGTGGTGCATAAAGAATATTCCGGTGGAATGATGGGCGAATTTGAAGTGGATATGCCGGCCGTTTTAGGTATTCAAGCTGCAAAACAAGCACCGCGATATGCACCGGTCAGTAAAATTAGGCAAGTGCAGGAAACAGCATCCATCATGGAAGCATCCATGGGTGATGTAGGTTCCGCCAATGGAAGTGCTGTGGCATCCATGGCGCCACCAGCCAAAGGATCTGGTGCAGAAATGCTGGATGATATTGACGATTTAATTGATGTATTAAAAGACAAGGGAGCAATCTAATGGGTGACATTCTTGTAATTACAGAACATTTAAAAGGTGAGTTTCAGGACATTACATTTGAAATGCTGGGCAAAGCCAAAGAATTAGCCGGTGCATCTGGTGGACAGTGTATTGCTGTAACTTTTGGAAATATGAACGGAAAAGCGGGTGAATTAGGTATGGCTCATTCTGTTGTTTCTGTTGGTGGGAGCGATGATTTTAATCCGGAATCCTATGCTGCGGCTGTGCAATCAGTCGTCAGCGCAAAATCTCCTTCATTAGTGATGGTGGGTTCCACATCCATGGGAATGGATATTGCCAATTCGGTTGCCACAGCGTTGGATATAACAACGGTGTCTTATTGCGCAGATATGAGTTCAAGTGATGGCGGGTTTTCAGTCACCAGTTCCATGTATGGCGGAAAAATGAATGTAGTCACTGATGTGAGTGGATCTGCCGTAGCGATGGTGTTGGCCGGCGCATTCAATGCCGATGCAGGCAAAAGTGCCGGATCACCAACTGTGGAAGATTTTGCTGTTGATTCAGGTGCAGGTAAAGTTCGATTTAAACAACTCATTGAACCGGAAGCGGCCGATGTGGATATTACCCAAAGCGATATTCTTGTGGCTGTGGGTCGTGGAATTGGAAGCAAAGATGACATCGAACTGGCGGAAGAATTAGCAGATATTTTGGATGCAGACTTGGCGTGCTCTCGTCCGTTGGTGGATGCAGGATGGATGTCAAAAGCGCATCAAGTGGGAAAATCCGGAATGAAAGTAAAACCAAAGGTTTATATTGCTTTGGGTATTTCCGGCGCACCCGAACATATTGAAGGCATGAAAAGTTCATCCACAATCATTGCCATTAATTCGGATAAAAATGCACCCATCTTTGATGTAGCTCATTACGGAATGGCAGAAGATTTATTCGATGTAGTAGAAGAATTGGTTGAAGAGCTGGAAGATTAATCTATGTTATCCCCAAACGAACAAATCGCATTTATTCTATTAGTTGTCGTTTGTGGCAGATTGGCCTTTCAGGGGTTTAATCGAATATTCAAAACGGTTAAATCAGGAGCAAAGGCAGATAGAAGTGATAATTTGTTCGGTCGATTTATGAATGCCTTGATTGATGTGTTTCTTCAAAAGCCCATTGCCAAAGCTCGACCGATTGTATCCATGTTTCATTCATTCATTTTCTTTGGATTTAGTTTTTATCTTCTGGTAAATATGAATGATGTTTTGGAAGCGTATGTGGATGGTTGGACTACTATTGGAAGTGATAATATCGTTGCCAAATTGTTTAATGTATTTGCCGATATTTTTAGCGTATTTGTATTGGTTGGAATGATATTCTTTCTTTATCGCCGGTTTGTTCAAAAGCCTAAAGTCATGGAATTCAATACAAATGTAAAGTTACATCCCGGTGTAAGTGCCGGTGGATTGAAAAAAGATTCACTTATTGTGGGCATCTTCATTCTCATTCATGTGGGTTCAAGGTGGCTCGGGACCGCCATGCATTTAGCGGGAAATGGGCACACAGATTCTTGGCTGCCTACCGCAAGTATTATTTCAGGACTATTTTCTAATTGGTCCCATGCATCATTGGAAACGGGCATTCATGTAACGTGGTGGTTGGCAATGGGGCTCATAGTTATGTTTCTGCCATACTTTCCACGATCTAAACATATTCATCTTATGATTGCACCGGTGAATTTGGCGTTGGGCCGCAAGACTGCTCGCGGTGCTATGGATGGGATTTCGAATCCGGCTTCACCCGGTTCCAAAACATTATCCGATTTGCCCTGGCCGCAAGTGTTAGACCCATGGGCCTGTATCATGTGCACTCGCTGTCATGAAGTTTGTCCCGCACACGAAAGTGGTACGCCATTAAGTCCTTCCGCATTGGAAATCAATAAACGCTATTTCATTAATGAACAAGGGAATGCCTTGTTTAATGATGCCGGTGAAACAGCCTTGATGGACTATGCTATTTCCGATGATGCGGTTTGGTCTTGTACCACTTGTTACGCTTGTGTGGAAGTGTGTCCCGTAGGAAATGAGCCCATGATGGACATTATGGAAATGCGTCGAAATCAAGTATTTGATGCAAAAATGCCGGACGAATTAGCCGATGTGTTACGAAGTTTAGACGAGCAAGGAAATTCGTTTAATGAATCGGCACGCCGTCGTCAAAAATGGTCTAAAAAATTAGATATCAAACTGAAAAATGCCACAAAGGAACCGGTGAAATATTTATGGTATGTAGGTGACTTTGCGAGTTTCAATCAAAATTGTCAAGATACGACACGAAAAGTAGCGGAAGTATTATCAGCCGCCGGTGTAGACTTTGGCATCATGGGTAAAAAGGAAAAATCTGCAGGGAATGATGTACGACGTACCGGTGAAGAAGGACTCTTTGAAGTGTTAGCAGAGCAAAATATCAAAATGCTTGAAAAATGTGACTTTGAAGAAATTTTCACAACTGACCCCCACACTTTTAATACGCTGAAAAATGAATATCCGGATAAAGGCGGAAATTATACCGTGAAACATTATTCCACTTTATTGCTGGAATTGATCCAAAGTGGTGATATTGATTTAAAGAAAAAATTGGACATAAAGGCTACTTACCATGATCCATGCTATTTGGGTCGATATAATGGTATTTATAATGATCCACGAGATGTGATGAAGCTCTGCGGAATTGATTTGGTGGAAATGCCCCGTAACAAAGAAAATAGTTTTTGCTGTGGTGCAGGCGGTGGACGGGTTTGGCTTCCAGACCATGATGATATGACTCAACGTCCCAGCGAAAATCGCATCGAAGAGGCAGTAGCGGTTGGTGTAAATAAGTTCACTGTGGCGTGTCCAAAAGATATGACCATGTATGCCGATGCAGCAAAAACATCGGGGAATGAAGATACGATGGCGGTGAAGGATATTATTGATTTTGTCCTGGAAGCCATGGATCTGCCCGAACCAATCATGGAAGAAATTGCCAGTTCATATCCGAACGAAGAAGTATCAACAGAACCACAATCTGAAGGATTAGACTTATGAAAAAGCAATTCGATTTTAAATCAGACCGTTTTTATAACTCAAACCATTTCTGGTCAAAACAGGATGATGCTGGTATTGTTACAGTTGGCATGGATGAACTGGGTTTGGATTCTCTGGGCGAAATGGCCTATTTAACTCTGCCGGCTGTAGGGACACCCGTTGAGATGGGAAAAGTCATGGGTTCTATGGAAGCGGCAAAAATGACTGGTGAGCTTTTTGCTCCAATTTCCGGAATAGTTGTTGAAAAAAATGATGCTGTTTTGCAAAACCCGTTGTTGGTCAACGAAGACCCATTTGATAAGGGGTGGTTGATTAAAATTGAACCGGCGAACTGGGAAGAAGAATCAGGTGCAATGGTCTCCAACGATGAACTTTCCGCATGGATGGAATCTGAAATAGAACGATTTGAAACCCAAGGCATGGCTGGGTGAACACTTGGCGGTATATAGAAAATAATGGTGTAACCGCATCCGATGGATTAGCGGGTGATGAAGCACTTGCCAATCGTGTTGGTGCAGGCATATCTCAACCCACACTTCGACTTTATACTTACAAACCTTGCGCATTAGTAGGGCGATTTCAAACCATTGAAAATGAATTGAATTTGGAATATTGCGCCCAAAATAAAATCCCTGTCAATCGGCGACCAACAGGCGGTGGTGCTATCATTATGGGAGAAAATCAGTTAGGTGTAGCTTTAGCGATACCAGGGAAAACCGATGAATCTTATGCCAGTGTTCGGGAACGTATGGCACAATTTTCCCAAGGAATCATATCCGGGTTGAGCACGTTGGGAATCGAAGTAGAATTTCGCCGTAAAAATGATTTGGAAGTGAACGGGAAGAAAATAGCAGGGTTGGGGTTACATAAAACAGCCACGGGCGGATTGTTATTTCATGCTTCATTATTAGTGGATTTAGATGTGTCTTATATGCTCAATGTTTTAAGAACACCTTTTGAAAAAATATCTGATAAAGAAATTGCTACCGTGGCAGAAAGAACGACAACTGTTCAACGGGAATACAAAAAGCCACTTACATTGAATAATGTCAGGGTAATTATCTTAAATGGATATAAAAACGCTTTCGATGCAAACATAGAATTAAGTGATCTTTCCAATGAAGAGATGGATGAAATCCGTCAATTAGAAAAAGATAAATACATGGATTCAGATTGGATATTCCAATCTACAGATGTGGCAGACGCAATTGGAAAATCTATCATTAAAACGGAAGGTGGTCTTCTGGATATTCGCATTGTGCTTGCAGGAAAAATGATAAAATCTGCTTACATAGGTGGGGACTTTTTTACTTCAGAGCATGCCATTGCTGATTTAGAACAAAGTTTGCGTTGGCATTCGAGTCAGCATAAATCTCTCCAAGAAACATTAACTCAAGTGTATGAAAGATGGTTGGGCGATTTAGCAAACTTGCCCATGGAATACCTAATCAAAGGCTTGATGTCTGCCATTCAAAAAGCGGAAATTATGGCACGAAAAAATTCTTCAGACCCATATGGATGTTTTGTAACACCAAGGGGAGTCCATGCTTGAAACTGCCGTTAAACCAATAAGTGTACAGTTGAAAAATCCTTTTGACATCCGTAAAGAAAATTTTTCCGATGAGATTACATTTTACGGCCCTGGTCTAAAGCCCCATTCTACTTCAGAATTTTCTGGTTCAATGAAAGAATTTGTATCCATTAGCGTTACTGGAAATAATTGCGCCCTGAATTGCGAACATTGTAACACCAAAATGTTGGACAATATGTTGGATTTGCTATCCTTTGATGGCAGTCTGTTTGATATGGCAAAGAGTCTTCAGGAAAAAGGAGCAAAAGGAATTTTGGTTTCCGGCGGGAGTGATATTCGGAATCAAGTTCCCTTGCTTTCTCACATTGATGATATGAAACGCATCCGCGCTGAATTGGGTATGGTGATACGAGTTCATCCTGGTTTGCCTAACGAAGAAACATGCGATGCATTAGCTGATGTTCGTGTGGACGGCGTAATGTTAGATATCATCGGTGACCAGGAAACGATTACAGATGTTTATCATTTAGATGCAAAACCATCTGATTATGAAGCTGTGTTAGAGCGATTACAACGTCACAAAATTCCTGCCATTCCCCATATTGTTTTGGGACATTATTTTGGGAAAATGAATGGCGAGTGGGCTGCATTGGACATGATTAAAAAATATCCACCAAAAATATTAGTGCTAGTGATATTATTACCACTAACAGGTACGGGTATGGAAGGCGTGATTCCCCCATCCATGGATGAAATAGGGGTCTTTTTTGAAACAGCAAGATTGTTGTTGCCGACGACACCCATTTTATTGGGATGTGCTCGTCCGTTGGGAAATATGAAAATTGAAATTGATAAATCTGCTATTAATGCCGGATTGAATGGCATTGCATTTCCATCAGAAGGTATCGTGGGATATGCGCAAGAAAAAGGATTAGAACCATCATTTATTAATGCCTGTTGTGGCGTGACTTGGTGAGGGAGAAATATGAATGTAGAACAAATAAAATTATCATCACAAGAACAAGAAGAATTGCTGAATATTAGTCCGGATTATGTTCGGATTAGTATGGCGGCTGCCATAGAACTAGGACTCAAACCGGGCCGAATTCACGGTTGTGGATGTGGATGTATCAATTTATTGCAAAATTATCCAGAAGGCTGTTTTGCCAATTGCAGTTATTGTGGATTAGCACGAGAGCGTCCCGGATTAGCAGAAGAAAACAGTTTCATTCGCGTGGATTGGCCCCTATTTTCCACAGATTTAATTGCAGAAAAGCTTGCAGAAAAAGAAGCAGAAAATTCCGTGGGGCGTGTCTGTATTTCTCAAGTTCAAGACTCTAGAGCGAATGATGATTTAATAAAAATTACTCGAAAGGTGCACATCGCAGCACCAGAAGTTCCACTATCCGGATTGGTAAATGCCACAACCATGACTGTTCCTTTTTTGGAGCAATTGAAGGAAGAAGGGATTGATATTATTGGGTATGGATTGGATGCTGTTACAGAAGAATTATTCATAAAAACTCGCGGTAAGGAAGCCAGTGGTCCCCATGATTGGGATTACCATTGGGAAATGGTTCGGGCAGCACGAAAGATTTATGGCCCTATGAATGTAAATTGCCATTTGATTGTAGGTTTGGGAGAGACAGATCGTGATTTAGTGGATATGTTATATCGATTAAAGTCAGAAGAAATTGCAGGGTATTTATTTTCATTTAATCCGGAGCCAGGAACCACATTGCAGTACCAAACACAGCAACCCATTAAACGCCATCGTCGGGTGCAGTTGGCAAAATATCTCATTGAAGAAAAAAACGTGGAGCGAAATGTATTTCAATTTGATGAGAATGGGTTCATTACATCCATTGATTCTGATGAAGATTTAATTCAAAATACCATTAATGAAGGAAACCCGTTTATGACAAATGGCTGTCCTGATCGTGACGGTGTGATGGCCTGTAATCGCCCTTATGGTTCATATCGTCCAGGTGAAGAATTTCGAGATTATCCTTTTAAACCCACTGGTGATGAATTAACCGTTATCCGTGAGCAAATGCAATTAAATGGAACAATAGGAAATCCAGTTTGAACAAACACGAAAAATTCATTCGGTTAATCCACATGGGTCGAATTCCCGGTTGGCAAACGCAGGCGGTATATCACACCGTTGCGGAACTCATGACGGAAGATACACCGGATACTATTATTATTTCTCAACCATCCGATACATATGTATGTTTAGGCTATCATCAGAAACTGGATGAAATATTCAACCGAAATGTCTGCGATGAAAAAGAGATTCCCATTTTACGTAGAAAAGTTGGTGGTGGTGGAACCTATTTGGATTCAAATCAACTTTTTTATCAATGCGTTTTTCACAAAACCCGTGTACCGGCGAATTCGGATAAAGTATATGAACAAATGCTCACGCCCGTCGTCAAAATGCTTAAACATTTTTTTGATGTAAAAGCAGAATTGGTGGGGAGCCATGAAGTCGAAATGAATGGAAAGCGTGTTGCTGGTATTGGTGGCGGGCAAATGGGCGAAGCGAGTATTGTAGTGGGCAATATTCTTTTTGACTTTGATTATGACACCATGGCATCTGTGTGGAATGCCCCAAATGAATGCTTTCGTGCATTGGCAAAAGATGCCTTGAAAGACCACATAATTACGCTGGATGATATTGGCTCCATGGTGAAAATGGATAAACTTGCCAACCAATTGATTGAAGAATATGAATCTCATTTAGGGCGAAAGTTAAATCCTGGGGGCATGACCATAGATGAAATTGAACGGGCAGGACAAGTTGGGGCTGTGTTGCGGTCTGAATCTTTTTTGAATTCCATGGATGATGGGAATGGCTCATCCAAACGGAAACCCCTGAAAATTGCTCGGAATGTATTTATTCATTATGATGAAATTGACATAGATGGGGAAAAAGTGATGGGGAGTTTCAGAGTGGAAGATGGAAAAATTCATTCTGCCAAATTGGATAAACCAAATGATAATATTGAAGTAATATTAGTTGGAAAAATATTCAAAGATTTAGTGACATGAATACACTCAAATTCTACCTTCAAGACCCATTTTTGAATCGGCTGTATAAAAAGATAAAATGAATTACGGTTTTATAATAGATAATAGAATGTGCATTGGCTGTCATGCCTGTACCGTGGCTTGCAAAAGTGAGCACGATGTTCCCATTGGTGTCAATCGCACCCATGTAAAATATATTGAAACGGGAATTTTCCCAAACAACTCACGGGAATTTTCAGTCCATCGATGCAACCATTGTGCAGATGCGCCCTGCGTAGAAATTTGCCCAACCACGGCACTGCACACAAGAGCTGATGGTATTGTTGATTTTGACAATGACCGATGTATTGGCTGTAAATCCTGTATGCAGGCCTGCCCCTATGATGCCTTGTATATCGATCCCAATACAAATACAGCGGCTAAATGTAATTATTGTGCCCATCGCGTGGATTATGGCTATGAGCCAGCTTGTGTGGTGATCTGTCCGGTAGAAGCCATTGTCTCTGGTGATTTGGATGATTCTAATTCCAAGATTGCCCAATTAGTTATCAATGAAGATACCATGACACGAAAGCCGGAAAAATTGACCAATCCCAATTTGTATTATGTGAATGGGACGAATGAAATGCTTGATCCCAATGCAACAACTCGGGATGGGAAATATTTATGGTCAGAACAAGAAGCGGGTGTGGGGCATTATGCAACATATGCAGACAAGCGTGTGACCGAATCGGATACAGAAAATTTACTGGTTCAATTGGCCATGGAAAATTCTGCCAGAACCGGCAAATCAATTGACCTACGCGCTATTGATAATGTAACACAAGAAATTCAACAGGAAGTGGATTCAGCAAAAGCACGTCGTGTCTATGATTCCCCAAGTAAAGGCGTTCTTTGGGGCTGGGAAGTCCCAGCCTATGTGTGGACAAAAGCCATTGCTACTGGTACTTTTTTAATGATGACAATTTGGAACATGCTTGATGGAAGTCTTTCCCAAACATCAGAATTGACGGGGCTTATGACTACTTTAGTATTTATGGGACTCACAGGCGCTTTTTTGGTGAAAGATTTAGATCGCCCAGATCGATTTTTGTATGTATTACTTCGGCCACAATGGAAGTCATGGCTTGTCCGTGGTGCATATATTATCACAGGGTTTGGTGGATTAGTTACGCTAAAATTATTCGATAATTATTTTAGTCTTGGATGGGATTGGTTATGGAATATAGGTGCTGTATTTGCAGTATTAGGAGCAATTTATACAGCCTTCTTATTTGGACAAGCACGGTCGAGAGATTTATGGCAATCCACTGAACTTTCAGCAGTACATATGTTAGTTCATGCAATTATGGCAGGATCAGTTGTTATGATGTTTATTGCACCGGACACTATATCTGAAGTAGCAAATACATTGCTGTGGGGAATTGTGGCAAATATGGTTATCATGGCAAAAGAAATTTTAATGCCCCATGATACAACCGATACTAACAAAGCTATTGAACTCATGACAAAAGGATATTATTCTAAATATTTCTGGGCGGGTATTGTCATTGGAAGTGTGGTGCCCATCATATTGATTAATGCTTATCCAAGTATGGCATTAATAGCAGGCATATGTGCATTGATTGGAATTTATTTAACAGAATTTGTACGCATCCGCGTACCGCAAATGATACCATTGAGTTAAGTATGAAACGCAGTTGGATAGAAACATTTTCAGAGTCCATTGGGCTCATTCCAAAAATATCAAACCGTCCGGATTGGTCCGAAGAATTTGCCATGGAAGGACCGCGGGAGCTCTATAAATACCCTGAACCGAGTGAATGGGATGACTTTACAGAATTGGACCCACAGGCTTGGCCGGGAAAAAAGGTACGACATTATTCCATTATTCCAACTACATGCTTCAATTGCGAATCGGCTTGTGGTCTCTTGGCTTATGTTGATAAGGATTCCAATGAAGTGCGAAAGTTTGAAGGTAATCCCCACCATCCCGGCAGCCGCGGACGAAATTGCGCCAAAGGTCCGGCGACTATTAATCAGATTAATGATACGGAACGGATTTTATATCCACTGAAACGGATTGGGAAGCGTGGAGAAGGAAAGTGGGAACGCATCACTTGGGATCAAGCATTGGATGAAATTTCGGACAAGATTGCTGCATCTTTACGAAAAAGTAAAGAAAAGGTGGTCTATCATGTGGGTCGTCCCGGACATGAAGGTTATGCGGAACGTGTGCTGAAAGCCTGGGGTGTGGATGGGCACAATTCTCACACCAATATTTGTTCTGCCGGTGCACGAACCGGTTATGCCCTGTGGCATAAATATGATCGGCCAAGCCCGGACCATACCAATGCCGAAGTAATTTTGTTGGCGTCATCCCATTTGGAAACAGGACACTATTTTAATCCCCACGCCCAGCGGATTATGGAAGGAATGATGAAAG
>Ga0209249_1000238_pt1 | contig 73488 bp, 53 predicted proteins | sample SaaInlV_200m_DNA_4_FD_184653 | JGI IMG/M metagenome (GOLD analysis project Ga0209249, IMG submission 184653) | Marine microbial communities from expanding oxygen minimum zones in the Saanich Inlet - SI037_S3LV_200m_DNA (SPAdes) (version 2) | ecosystem: Environmental > Aquatic > Marine >... | reverse complement strand
ACGACGGTTCTTGCCATCCCAAGCGCCGCCCCGGGGCAGAAACCGTCCGAAGGCCCAGAAATTAGCTGCAAAGCCCCTCGGGGCGGCCGCTGGAAGCGGGCGGTCCGAGGGGTTTTGCAAGAGCCTCGGATACTCTGAGAATCGATCTGAACATCCGACTGGATGATGGCAGCTGGCGCGCCGTCAGGTTCACTGACCGAGACCGAACCTGGCCCGTTCTGGGGACCATCAGGGGTGTGATCGCGGACAGGCGCTGGCACCACGCAGAGGTCGACCTGGCCGGCCTGTTGAGTGCGCACGGCCTCTCTCACAGAACAGTGACAGGGCTCGCCTTCATGAGCACGGGCTACCCCGGCAACGAGGAAGGGCTGGCCTACCACATCGACAACACCGCGTTGGTCCCCGCTGTGAATGGACAAAGAGGCGTGCGGATCGCGTGGACGCCCGAACCGGCGGACGCGTTCAGCGGATTCAGCTTCTCACTTGACCGCAACCCAGAGGCGATGCCCGATCAGGAAGTCGACGCCGCCGACCCCTACGCGGAGTTCGCAGATCTTCCGGAAGGAGAACACCTCTTCCGCCTCCGAGGGCGACACGTGGGCGGAACGTGGTCCGAGGCTGAGGACCTCCGCTTCTTCGTTCGCCGATCCGACGATGTCGCCCCACCGACCGCAGAGCCGGTTGGCTGGAAGGACACCGACCACATCTACCCGACCATCCGCGTTCACCTTGCCGACGCGGGAACCGGCATCGATCCGGGGTCCATCCGCCTGATCGTGAACGGACACACTCACGACCTCCGTGACCCATCTCTCAGCTACACGCCGTCATCGGGACAGCTCGTATGGGACCCGGCCGGGACCCGGCCCGAACCCACGGTTCTTTCCCACAGAACAGAGATAACATGCCGTCTCTCGGTAGAGGATGCCGCCGGGAACGCGCTTCCGCGCCCCCTGGAGTGGAGTTGGACGATGGATCAGGCGAGAGATCGGACACCTCCCTCCGCACCCCATCCCAGCTACATCCCCGAACACCGACTTCTCCGGCATACCTTCGAGGCGCCCACGGAAACGTGGGGTGACTGGGGCATGTGCATGGTGAGCCGCAGCGATGCGGAGTCCGCAACCGGCAGCCACAGTCTATCGCTGCTGAATGCGGGCGCGGGAGAGTCGTCCTACCTAGCCCTTCTTGACGTTCGGGTGCCAACCGATGAATACCCTTGGATCAGGCTCGAGGTCCGGCTGTCTGAGACAGGAACCGGGGGCATGCCCGTCGCAGCCGTTCAGAAGCTCTTCTTCAACGGCAAACGGGACACGCGGCAGCTCGTGGGAGGCATCGGGGAGGCAGATGGAACAGCGCCATGGCAGGCCGTAGAACTCGATCTGAGGGCAGGCCGGGTGCCCAAAGCCGGTCAGCCCTATGGGATCCTGGTGGGATCGCACCCCAAACGGAAGGGCTCCGCGGGGGCCGCAATGCTGGTCGACAACGTGACCATCTACTCACGCCGGAGTCGGGATGCGACCTTTGAGTGGAACGCTCCGGCCGACGCGGGGGGAATCGCGGGATACGCCTGGGCGTTCGACCAGGCCGAGGGGACTGTCCCGGAACCGAAAATAACCGGGGCGGGGAACACGATCTCCTTCACGGATATCGAGGCCGGCACCTGGTGGTTCCACATCCGAGCCGTGGACCAGGCAGGGAACTGGGGACCTGCGGAACACTGCCGGATCGAGTTGGAGCAGTAGAGACCGCTACCGGCGGACATCACACGTAGGTCGCCTTGAGGGTCTTCCCTTCCCGCGAACTGCGGTCGGCCAGATCCATAATGTGGACGTTTCGACGAGCCCACTCGGCCGTGATGATGAGGGGTTCGCCACTGGTCAGGTGAGCTGCGATGTTCTCGTAGAAGCGACCGGACTCTGACCTCGGGCTTGCGCCATGCCGGACGACGTGGCCGCCCTTTTCCTGGATGGTGGCATGCCAATCCTGGTGGCTGAAGTGGAAGCTGCCTTGTGTGCCGGTGATGTCGAACCAACCGGCCCGTGGGTGGGACTCTATGCGGGTAATGAGCAGCGTCATGCACTGTCCTGAGGCAAAGCGTATTACAGTGTAGGTATCATCCTCGACCGTGTCTTTCCCCCATGGACTTACAGGTTCCCAGCAGCCGTACTTGGCAAAGCCCGTGACTTCCACGACGTCACTGTCGATGATCTGAAGTGCATACTCGAGGAAGTGGGCACCCCAATCGTAGTTCACGCCCCCGGAGATCGACTTGCTGGCGCGCCACCAATCGCGCGGGGCGGAGTAAGTCCCTGAGTGCGCTTCTACCCGGATCACATCGCCAATCAGGCCGGCGTTGATCTTCTCCGCCGCGTTGAGGATGCAGCCATCCCAGTGTCGGTTGTGGTGCACACTGATCATCACGTCGTGTTCCTTAGCCGTCTTGATAACTGCGTCGGCTTCGGCTGTGGTGATCACAAACGGTTTCTCTGTGACCACATGTTTGCCGGCTTCGAGGCACTCGATCGCGAGATCGGCATGCGTGTCATGCGGCGTGATGACACCAACGAGATCCACGTCGCAGTTCGCCAGCATTTCAGTCGCGGAGTCAAACGTCCGAATCCCCGGGAAGTCCTCCTTGGCCACAGGCAGCCTGGAGGGGTCGATATCGGCCACCGCGACAGGAACCATGCCCACCCTCTTCATGCCGTTCAGGTGGTGCTGTCCCATATTGAAAGCTGCACCGTAACCGACGACAGCGACCTTGATATCTTCCGGCCGTTCGAAACGCTTCATGGACTCCGCTCTCCGTGCACCCCTGACCGACACAACTACTCACAGGTTTCCCACATCCGGGCAACCAATCCTGAACAATGTGAGAACATGACGGCTGCGACGGTGATGTCAACCAACCGGGCCCAGAGAACGCTCGATCGCAGAGGCAAGGGAGGCCCTCGTTGCAGAGGGCACATGAGAGGGCTAGTTGCCGCGCAAATCCAGTGTCATATATTGCCGATACCTTGGTGCCAGAGCCCCGCCTGCCTGCTGCGCCGCGTTTGTTCCCGGAGAAGACCGAGAATGCCTCCAAGAATCCGCAAGCACCTCTTCATTGACGACCGCTTGGTCGGTTCCTGCAAAGGGCTCTCACGACGCGTTCATCCCGCGACAAAACGGGGCCCGGTTGTTCTACCAGATGCACCATGGGAGGAGGGCCGCGTCGGCTTCTACGGGTCCATTCTCGATGTTGATGAGCGACTCCACATGTGGTATTGGGCCCAGACACCCCGACACAACGGGACATGGGAACGTGGGTTGGCGCTGGCTGTTTCAGACGATGGCATGGCATGGACCAAGCCCAGGCTGGGTGTGCAGGAGCGGTGCGGAAGCCGGGACAACAACCTGGTGGACACGTTCGGCGACACTGTGAGCCTCAACCCGAATGGGGGACCAGACGACCGCTTCGTGCTGTTGCGGCCCCTGCACCGGGAGGAGCCGGACAGAGGAGGGCTCTATGTCGCACTCTCAGGAGACGGCATCCATTGGCGTCCCCAGGAACAGCGACTGTTCCCGTTCATTCCCGACACCCAGAACCAGGTCCAGTTCGATCAGCGCCTGGCAAAGTGGGTCGCCTACGTCCGCACCTGGACACCCAACCGCTGCGTGGGGCGAATCGAGATTGATGACCTGCTTTCGCCCTGGCCCTTCACGGACAACCTGCCCCCATACCACATCTGGGGACCTGAGTTCGCGGCCGTGCCAGGCGACGAGATCCCAGTTGTGTTCAGGGCTTCCCCCGACATCGATGGGCCGGAGACGGACGTCTATACACCAGTCGTCGTGGAATACCCGTGGGCTGACGATGTCTACATGATGTTCCCGAGCATGTACGCACATCTGCCGCCCCCAGGTCGCGGAGGGAAATACGGAAACGATGGTCACCTGGATGTCCATCTCGCGTTGAGCCGGGACGGGATAACCTGGGATCGACCCGACAGCCGGCCCTATCTGCCTCTTGGCTGCGACGGCGAGGCGGACAGCTGCATGCTATACATGTTCGCCGGAACAGCCCGGCGAGGAGACCTGATCCTCCATTATTACTGCGGTTACCGGAGCACACACGGAGCCCATCCGGACGGAGCCGAATTCGAACCGGGAGCCATCTGCCTGGCCACGCAGCGACTGGATGGCTTCGTGTCGATGTCGGCAGGAACAGACACCGGCTCGCTGCTTACCCTCCCGATGATCATTTCGGGGGAGCGCTTGGAGCTGAATATGGCCACTGCCGCCTCCGGCTCCTGCCGGGTGGAGATCGTCGAAGCTACGGGAGCCGCGATACCTGGCTTCGCGCTCAGCGATTGCGAGCCCTTGGTCGGCAACGCGGTGCATACGCCTGTTCGGTGGCGAGGCAGCGACGGCGGCCTCCGTGGGCTGAACAGCGTTCCCGTTCGCCTAAGGTTCGAACTCAGGAATGCGGACCTGTTCGCGTTCGAGGCCATTGGTCAGTAACGCCGCTCGCTTCCCGACGTTGTCTTGGTGAGAGAGGAGATATCCGCGATGAATCAGTATGACGTCGTTGTTGCAGGAGGAGGGACTACCGGATTGGCCGCTGCCGTCGCCGCGGCGCGCCACGGAGCAACCGTCCTGCTGGTGGAACAGCTCGGCTTCCTGGGAGGAAACGCGGCCATCGTCCCAGCCTGGCTTGGCTTCCACTCTCTCGATGGTGAACTCATGGTCAAGGGGATCCCCCTTGAAGCCGTCGAGCGACTCCAACTCGAGGGTGGGGCAACGGATTTCCACCGCGACCCGATCTGCGGGAGCGTGGTGGGCGTCAACACACACTGGTGGAAGCTGGTCGCTGCGGAGATGGCCAGTGAAGCAGGAGTGGCGGTCCGGCTGCACAGTCGGGTGGCCGGGGTTGAGCGCCGTTCGGATGGAACGCTAGGGGTCACGACGGAATGTCGCGGAACACGGGGCGACATCTCCACACGCACGTTGATCGACTGTACGGATACGGGCGAAGTAGCCGCAATGGGGGGAGCGGAGCTGTCCCGGGGGCGTGCCTCAGACGGCAGCGTGCAGGTGGCATCGTGGTCGTTCGCTGTGAACGGAGTCAATACCCTCGAGCTGATCGACTACCTGCTGGAACACCCTGAGGAAGCCCGCCCATTTCCTGATGTCGAGCTCTATGACTGGCTGGCAGGTCTACGCCAGGCGGAGATCTTCGTGCTCGGGGCGTTCAAGAGCCTGGTTGCCCGGGCCAGGGCCGAAGGAATGGACCTGCCGCGGAACAACGTGCCCGGAGTCGTGTTCGCGCACCGTGGGGAGTTCTTCACCGTAGCCTCGCGCGTTGTGGATGTTGATCCGGGGGATCCCGAAAACCTGAGCAAGGCCGAGCTCACAGGAATGCGCCAGACAAAGGAGTGGTTGACCTTCCTTCGCACCTACGTACCGGGTTTCAGCAATGCCGACCTCGCGGCGACCCCGCACCAGATCGGTCTGCGGGAGACAAACCACCTTCTCGGTGCCTATCAACTGACCGGTGAAGACCTGATGGCAGGGCGAACCTTCCCGGATGGCATCGCGATGGGGGCCTACCACCTGGACATCCACCCGCCCGACCATGCCGGTATCGACACGCAGCGTCCACCGCACTATCAGATCCCGTTCCGGGCTTTGTTGCCCCGTGAGGCAGATGGTATTGCCGTTGCCGGGCGGGCAATCTCCGCAACCCACGAAGCCATGGCTTCAACGCGAGTGATCCCGATCAGCATGGCCTTGGGTCAGGCCGCCGGTACAGCTGCCGCTCTGGCCACGCGAGGGGGGTGCGAACTCCGCGATCTGGATGTGGACAAGTTGCGTGAAGCCCTGGCTGCTGATGGAGCTCGAGTGTCGTAGGGCCGGATAGCGCTAAGATAGGGCGCACAAAGCCAAGGAAGGGGTCGCCGGATGGCACCGCCTCCCACATTGGGCTCAAATACAGGCAACGTGGGAGGAGCCGCTGTGCTCCGATTGGCCCTGTCTTAGTGCCGGAAGGCAGTCTACTCGAAGCGAACGAGAACGTCCTCGAGGACCTTCCGGCAGTAATCGCAGTCGTAGCACGTCGCACCACAGGTTGACGTCTGCTCGAACCAGTCCGAAGGGAAACGGGTGTTGTCGACGACATGGGGGGCAAAGATCGGGCCGAACCCGGGCTCGAACAAGTCCAGCAGGTTTCCTCGGTAGCGCTGTTCCGCGTAAGCGTGCAGGACGAGCCTTGGGTTAGCATGCATGCGGGTTGCGAGCTTAGCGATTGGGACCAATCCCTCGTAGTGCTGGATGTCCTCAGGCCTGACCCATGAGGCACGCAGGATGGCAGGCCAGTTCTCCTGCTCCTTGTACAGGTTCCAGCAGACGTGCGGCGTCCATTCCTTGATGTTGGCCGTTTCGTCTACGTCCTGTTCGTGGGCAACGAGGTTGTCGTGGAAGGTCTGTCCGGGGCAGTATCTCAGGCAACCGCTGTTAGCCAGCATGCAGAGCGTCTTGTCGTTCGCATCAGCCCACGTCTTGAGGGTCCGTACATAGGCGACGTCTCGCTGTCGATCCCGTTGGATGTAGTAGCTGTCGAACAGCCCTTTGACGTAGTCCATCCCATGGATAGTGCCGATACGCATGTTCACCGACGCGCGCACATCGATCTTCGGGAAGTAGCGCTTTACGGTTCTGGCCACGGCCAGAGAAGTGGTGGTCACCACGTCTGCACCACCGACAATGTCGTTGAGATGCTCGAGAACGGATCCGACCTGGTTTTCCAGGTACTCGCTCACGGCGCGGCCGCCATAGCAGTTGGCGTTAAACAGCAGGTCGAGCTGGAGGCCCATCTCACGGAACGCGCGGAGATCATCCTCGAGGCGCCGCAGTCCGGTCCAGTCAACGTAACCGCGCTGGGCGTTCAGAGGGGCTCGTCCCGAGGGCAGATCAGCCCAGGGGAAGTAGACTTCGCCGACGTGTTCGCGGTAGTCCTGAACAATGTCGACAAACGACTCTTCCGTCTCGTCCTGAAGCTGGTAACCAACGGCATATTTCATCGGGATAGGGTTCACGTTGTTGTATGGGCCGAGCAGGCAGGCTGCCCGGCCCCGTGTTAGAGGCAGGATCAGTCGGCGGGCTTCGCTTCGGGTGTCGCGCTGGGACCATCGCCTTTCATCACGAGGTCACTAGGGTATTCCGGTTCGGTGGACCAGTCAACCGTCCAGGGCTTGCGGCGCCGGAACTTGTCTTTGAACGTGTTCTCGACGACGCCTCTGCTTTCCATTGAGATCATGCAGGCGCGGGTACATCCTCGGGCGCCACAGACGGCCTGGCCCGTGTTGTAGAGATTGCGCGGCTTCTTGTAGAACGGGGTATGGGGGGAACGCCCCACGTTCTTCCCGAACATCGGGGTCGTGTAGCGCTCTTCCTCAGAGAGTTCCTCATCCGTAGCCAGACCGCCTCGGAACGCGATGTCGCAGGCCGCGCAGTCGATCTCGCCCCACTCGACGTCATGACCGGCCAGATTCACCTTGATGGTCTTGGTGCCGTTGATTGCCCCGGTCGGGCATTCTTTGACACAGGCCATGCAGCGGTTGCAGAGCTCGGGCCCGTCGGTGTCCGGGTACAATGGATCCGGCTCCAGCTCAGCTTCGGTGATGATGATGCCCACCCGTTGGCGGGGGCCGAATTGGGGCGTCAGCAGCATCTTGCTGTAACCGATTTCCCCGAGGCCGCAAAGGAACGAGGCAATGCGCAGCTGGATCATGACGTCGGGTGATGCCCGACCCGCCTCTACAGGACGGCTGTAGTTCTTGCGCCCGAAGCCATCCGCGTCGATCATCCGCCAGTCGCTCTGGTGTCCCATCGGGAGGGCTTCGTACCCGGAGTCCTCGATCTCCTTGCACAGATTTATGACGGTCATCGGCATATAGAGGTAGGTGATGCCACCATAGCCCATGGCCGAGTAGTTACTGAAGAACGTTCCCTCTTCAATACCGCGCAGGCTCCCGCGCATGACTCGGAACCCCATGGCGATGACAGACCGAGCTTCCGGCATGATCTGTCGGGGGTCCATCTGCGTCGGGGCGCCTTCCCAGCGCTCGATATTGCCGATCGCCACAGCATCGGCACCCATGGACTTGGCCATCTTTTTCACGGTCTCTGCAGTCAACATGGAGCTTCTCCTTTGGTGGGTCACCAGGCAAACCTGCACGATCGGGGGTCTTCCTCGTCACCTCAAACATCATCATAGGAATAACACAGACGCCCCGTCGCCAGCGCTGAACGGAGAGGCGGAAGATCTCCGTCCGCAGCAACGGGACGCGATAGACGAATCGCCTCCGATACCGTTCTCCCGACAAGTCGATCCCGGCTCTGTTGACCCGAGTCCCCCGACGTTGGGAGGCTCCCCCCAAGGCAAGCGATGAGCTGGTTTCCCGGACCGTAGATCGGGGCCGCCACGCGGAACGGAGGATGGCTCGAAACAACCACGTAGCCTCGGCTCCGGATCTCCCTGAGGAAGGTGTCGAGAGCAGCCTCCTCTGCCCACATCGCGGTCCCGAATTCCGAGAACGGGTGCCGTCTGCGATAGGCCTGCGCTTCAGGGGAGGGACCGAATGCCTGGAAGCAGAGAACAGTCGCCGATGTGTAGGGAGGCATAAGGCGGTTGCTGTAACGTTCCAGGACAGTCGGGCGTTCAGAATCAACGCGAAGGGACACAACGACATCCCCACCCAGCATTTCTCCGAGAACGAGGGTCGCATCGGGAAGCTCCTGGGCCAGGGCAAGAAGCCCGGCTTCCGTACGTCGGACCCACAGGCGCCCCTCACGTGCCTCCCCAAGACGGACAGCTGCAGGCCCCAGACGATAGCGCACCGGACGAGCCGTCTTCTCCAGGTAACCCTTGAGGACAAGCGTCGTTCCGAGATTGAACGCTGTCGTCGTGGTGACTCCCATCCGGCCTGCCAGTTCCGGAAGTGTGAGTCCGTCTTCCGACCCCGCGACGAACTCGAGGATCTCAAGCCCACGGATCAGCGATTGGATGGTCTTCTGCGGCATTGGTTAACCATTGGGTATTCTTTAGAGAACCAGGAGGTAACTATAGTAACAGATCCATCCGCTGTCAACGGCGTCTGGAGCCCTGGGCCTGAAGGGATATTAAGTTGGTGTTTTAGCGGGAAAACGGGCGTGCACCTCGCATGTATGCGGCAGTATAGTAGGAATCAGTTGGCACCAACTGCCGACTTCCGCGGATGGGCCGCGGCCGAGGAAAGGACTATGAGCGAGAACACGATTTACATCGTCGATGTCACGAACCGGGATGGCGTTCAGACAGCTCATCTGGGGTTGGCGAAGCTTGAGAAGACGCTGATCAACCTGTACCTGAATCAGATGGGCGTCTATCAGAGCGAATTCGGATTCCCGACCACGCGCCACGAGACAAACTACATCAATGCGAATCTCGAACTTGCCGAGATGGCCGTCCTTACACCGATGGTCCTCGAGGGCTGGGTCCGAGCGATTCCGGAAGACGTTTCGCTGGCTTTTGATATGACCAATGTCCAACACCTCAACCTGTCCATCTCCACCTCAGAGCAGATGACCCAGGGCAAGTTCCAGGGGCGCCGGGATCGAGACGACGTTCTGGACATGATGGCCGCTGCCGTGGACAAAGCGAAGGAGCTTGGCGCGAAGACGATCGGTGTCAATGCCGAGGACGCCTCCCGCACGGATATGGCGTACCTGATCCGCTTCAGCAAGGTGGCCAAAGAGCACGGCGCCGATCGCGTCCGCTATTGTGACACGTTGGGATACGACGATCCGTTCTCGATCTACGACCGCATCAAGGAGCTCGCCACAGAGGTCGAGATGCCAATCGAGATCCACTGTCACAATGACTTGGGAATGGCTGTTGCCTGTTCCGTGGCGGGAGCCAAGGCTGCGGTCGATGCCGGAGTAGATGCGTACGTCAACACGTGCGTGAATGGGATGGGGGAACGGGCGGGTAATGCAGACCTCCTGTCGGTCATTCTGGCAGTCCAGAAGGCGGCGAGCTTCTCGGACAGGTACAGACTTGATCCGCGACTTGACCTCTCGAAGTCCTGGCGTCTCGCGAAGTACGCAAGCTATGCATTCGGTGTCCCTATCCCGATCAATCAGGTTGGGGTTGGGCAGAACGCATTTGCGCACGCATCGGGGATCCATGCGGACGGCGTCCTGAAAGACCGCCACAACTACGAGCTTTACGACTACGGAGATCTCGGTCTGGGTGAGCCGGAGATCGTTGAAACGGGGCGGCAGATCGTGGTCGGGGAGTACAGTGGCGTTCGCGGGTTCCGGAATGTCTACGAACGCTTGGAGATTGAGTTCCACAGCGATGAGGAGGCCCGGCAGATTCTCGAGCTCGTGCGCTACGCCAATGTACTCAAACAGAAGCCTCTCGTAACCGGCGAGTTGAAGTTCATCGCCCGTTACCCCGAACAGACACGGAAACTGCTGACCCTCACACCGTGATCTGAGCGGGGGGAAACACACACCTTACGTGGTGACCATTGACGCGGTATGGCGCTAAGGTAAGAGCTGAGACAGCCGGTGTCGCCACCGGACGGACGCGACTCCGGCAAGACCTACGTCGCTAACTACGAACAGATTGCGCCACCCGTACAGCGGCGTTTGTAGTAAGGCTCGAAGCGGAGCGGAGTGCCGGGCCTCCGGCTTATCTCAGCGACATTCACCATCGACGCCCTGCTTCCCATGGACAGGAATCAAGCATGTACGGAATTACCCCTTGGCTACAGGCAAGTTGGCAGCCCCAGCCGGAGAGAGTCTTCCAGCTGATCGCTACCGGCGTCCTGTGCCTGGGCCTCTGGTGTGTCTACCGCCTGCTCTGCCATCTGATCTGGCGCCGCACGGACGACGTCAAGCAGCGCTACCGGTGGCGCAAGAGCGTTGTGTATGCAATGTGGACCATCGGTTCGGTTGGCCTGCTGATAATCTGGCTCGGAGTGGCCCCCGAGAGCATGCGATCCGCAGGAACGTTCCTGGGACTGCTGTCGGCCGGCTTGGCCATCGCCCTGCGTGACCTCATCGCGGATGTGGCCGGATGGCTGTTTCTGGTCTGGCGCCGCCCCTTCACTATGGGCGACCGCATTGAGATCGGGCCCCACGCCGGTGATGTGATCGACATTCGGGTGTTTCAGTTTACGCTGTTGGAGATCGGGAACTGGGTTGATGCGGATCAGAGCACGGGGCGAATTGTCCATGTACCCAACGGCCGAATTCTGACCGACACGCTCGCGAACTACAGCCGCGGCTTCCAGTACATCTGGGATGAGGTGCCGGTACTCGTCACCTTTGAGAGCGACTGGAAGAAGGCCAAGGCGCTTCTCCTTGAGATCGCCAACCACCACGCCGAGTCTCTAACGGCATCGGCGGAAGAAAGGGTCAAGGAAGCAGCGAAGCGATTCCTCATCCAGTACACGAAGCTGACTCCGACGGTGTACACATCCGTGCGTGAGAGCGGCGTACTGCTGACAATCCGCTTCCTCTGTGAACCCCGGCGCCGACGTGGCAGCGAAGAAGCGATCTGGGAAGAGATCCTCACGGCCTTCGAGAAGGCCCCGGGTATTGAGTTGGCCTATCCGACTCAGCGTTTCTTCACGGCCTCGACTAACACCAGGGAATAGTCTGGCAACGGCCTATTCCCCGTACGGCCTTGACACCAGGGCGGCCTCCGAGGCGAAAGCGTCGGCCAGAGCCTTGTCGGCGTACACTCGAAACACACAGTGCGGCTCGGTCCGAGAACGCATGTCCATCACGGCATGGAGACCGGCAGTCTGCATCACAGGCTCAATCCACCCCATGCAATGATCGCAATAGAGGGCGGACGGAGCTGCGTCGTTATCGAGGACCTTGGAAAGACTCGGACACCCATTCATTCTGAGCTCGAAATAGTCCTCAGTGAGGGCGAGCTCCGCGTCACAGTTCTCTTCCTCATCAATCACGCTCCAGTAGGTGTAGCACGCCTGTATCCCCCCCTGGCGAAACGCGTCCGCAAGCTCCCGGCTCTGCAGGCGCCCAAGCTCAGACCAGTAGGCAACCAAGTGCTCACGCCCCTTGCCTTCCAACGCTTTGAACACCTCATTGTAATAGCGAACGAAGTGATCGGAGGGAATCATGCGTTCCTCCTTTTCCGGAGTGTCTGGACGCACCGACCATTGCCGAGGACCTGCGTCTCTATCTCGAACTCCGAGTTCTCCACGAGCGTGCTGTTTACCACCGAAGTCTGACGGCAGAACCCCGGATCCACCTCAATCGATTTGCCTTGCAGATAGGACACGGCAGGACAGCGTTTGACCTCCAGTCGGATCTCGTCACACTCCTCCGATATCTCATAGTCCCCGCCTTCGCGACTGAAGAAGTAGCGCCAGTGCTCAACGAGTTGAGAGGCATCCCCTCGCTCGAGGTCCTCACGGATGGACTTGTAGACATCTCGAGCTGTGGCTCTGAACGTTTCGTCAAGGAAATCCTGGCCATAGTTATTCCGCAGGTAGGCAATCGTGCCGTTCGTCGTCCTGTGGAAGTCCATGTGGACTTGGCCTTCTTCTCGATACCGCATGCGCTCTCTCCCGGTTAGGTCAGCATATCGAAGGTAAACATGGTCCCGGCCGGGACGACCCCGCGGGTCCGCCGCCCGATGACGTAGGGGCGCATCCGTGGGGGAAGCCCTGTGCCAGGGCGCATCGCTGTGACCATGTGGTCCTCAAGGGTCGTCCCCTCCGGTATGTCCTGGGCTGACACCAAGCTCTTCCGAGCCACATTGGCGGTGTCAATCTCACTCGGGACGGGGACCTTCCGGCCCGATCCCCGGGCTGCCTCGACGGCCCTTATGCCGTGTACGAGCTCGGCTAGTTCGTGCGGCTCAACTGAAGCCTTGTGGTCCGGTCCCGGCAGGGCCCGATCAAGGGTGAAATGCTTCTCAATGACACAAGCTCCCAACGCCACAGCGGCGAACGCAATCTCGTTGGTGGGCACGTGGTCGGAATATCCTGTGGATCTGCCAAATGCTCGAGCCATTACTCCCATGGCGAGGAGGTTGATGTCTGCCGGGCGGGCCGGATAGCTGCTGACACAGTGAAGCAACACCAGATCAGGAGCCCCGGCTTGCTCAATCGTGGACACCGCATCGCCGACCTCGCCCAAGTCTGACATCCCCGTCGACACGATCATCGGCTTCCCCTTGCGAGCGATGTGCGCAAGGTACGGCAAGTTCGTGATCTCCCCGGACGGGATCTTGAAAGCCGGTACATCAAGAGCCTCGAGCAAGTCGGCGCTCTCCTCGTCAAACGGTGAGGACAGAAAGACTATCCCCCGTTCCCAGCAGTACGCGGCCAGCTCCACGTGAGCCTCTTTACTCAACTCAAGGGCTTGAAGCATCTCAAGCTGGGATTCCGACTCATCAGTGCTTTTCAGCTGATATCGCGCCTTCGGAGCCGTGGCTGAGACCAACCGCTCAGCTTTGAAGGTCTGGAATTTGACCGCATCAGCGCCAGCTCGAACGGCCGCATCGACCAGCTTCCGGGCGAGGGCGACGTCCCCGTTGTGGTTCACACCGGCTTCGGCGATAATGAAGCAGGGATTCCCGCTACCGACCAGATAATCAGCAATCTTGACATACCCGGTCATCCGCCGCAGCTTGGAGGGATTGATATTTACGGGCACGATCGTGCGCTGGGTCACCGACGCGTTGATCGCGACCAGATCCGGGCGGCTGCGGCACAGCTTAACGACGTCTCCAAGGCGAAAGACCGCTCCGGGCTCGTAGAGCTCACCGAAAACAGCGGTGGCGAATTCCAGATCCTCAGCGGTGTCGACCGCAAGCCGCAGATCAGGCCAGCTAACAGCCGGATCGTCCACGTGGAGTTCACCCCAAGTGAACACGTCTGCACGGGTGAAGTAGTCATGCCATTGGAGGGTGTCACGCTCACCCTTGATGTCGCAGGTCTTTGCCAACGCCGCGTAGGACACGACGGCCGCGGACGCCCCCAAGGGCAACCCCGCCATTCTGCTGAAATCGTCCCCGCTTTGCAGATGGAACTCAACAAGCTTGTCCACGTACTCAGGCTCGATGAAAGGCGTGGCCCCTGTGCAGTCAACAACCAGATCAACGCTGAAGGCTTCCGCGGCCCGTCGGAGGCGCATGAGCACATCTTCAGGATCTCCTCTGAAGCACTGCACGTTCTCTTCTTCGGCGATTTGGGCCAACGCGTCATCTTGGGCGATTGGCGACGTGCATATGATGATCTCCTGAGTGCTCTGAACGAGCTTGAGGCGATCCAGAACATGACAGATCAAGGGACGCCCCTGGATGGGCCGCAGGATCTTCCGGGTCAGACGTGAAGATTTGAGCCGGGCTGTAACAAGGATCGCAGTTTTCATCGCCGTGTGTCCAGATCCAGATGGTCGAGAGGGACGCTCGCGAGCAAATTTCCACCAGGAGCATCGCGGAGGCAGCGGGGGCCGGGGGCGAATGGACTCGCTGGGAAGCCTGAGCTGCACGAGCAGCCGGGGGTTCGTCCACTTCGGCCCGGCCTCCTGCCCCCTGGCGGAAACAGGGGAAGCTACTTTATCGCACGACGAATGGCTTTCCAATCACCCGGCAATGGGGAGCGCAATGCCTCAGTCACGTGTGAGAGACCTCGAGGCGGCTCCATGGAGAAGTTGGGGCAGGCGGGAGGTCTGCCCCGTCGCAAGGTTCTGTCTCCCGAGAAACGGGGGGAGAGTGGTGGACGGCCTCATGAACGCTAAGATAGGGCCTGCAGGGAACAGCGTCTCAAATAAGGACTGTTACGCCGACGTTACATCACTATGGAACGCTCTATCCTCTATCTCCTTGGCTCCTATCCTCGTTGGAGCGAGACATTCCTCCGTCAGGATCTCACCCTCCTGCAACAGCTCGGGGTCCCTCTCCTGCCCGTCGCGCTGCAAGAAGGTGATGCCGAGAAGCAGGCTGACTGGCCTGCCGTTCAGTACCTGGACCCGGGGCAGGCGGGGAGCACGGGCATTTCCGCCGAATCCGCAGCGTCCCCAGGCAAAGCGAGTCGGTTTGCCGACCGGGTTGCCGGTTGGCTGCCGCCTGGGTTGCGCACCCAGGCTTCGTTGTGGAAGCACGGGCATTGGTTGAGACTCCTGACGGAATTGGTCCGGGAATCCGCTTGCCGCCATCTGCATGCCGAGTTCGCTGACATCGCGGCTCTGATGGTCGCTACGGTCGCCCGTGACCTTGGACTCACGTACTCGCTGGGGGTCCACGCCCGGGACATTCACGCACCGAAATTCCGCCTCAAAGAGCTGATCCGTGGCGCGTCCTTTGTCACCGTCTGCAACGCGGCGGCACTGGAGCAGCTTCAGGCTGCCTGTGAGATCAGCTCTGACCGTGTGCATCTCATCTACCACGGTCTCATCCTCAAAGACTGGTCCTTCGCCCCTCCGGGCCCGGTCCTGAACACACCGATCCGGCTTCTGTTCGTGGGACGCCTGGTGGCCAAGAAGGGGCTGAATGATCTCATCCGAGCAATCCACCGCGCGAAGGAGACGGGCCTCGCGTGTGAGCTGACTATCGTCGGCAGCGGCCCCGAAGAGGAGGGGCTTCGGACGATGGCGAAGTGGCTGTGTGTCCATGAGCTGATCCATTGGCACGGGGTCGTGCCTCGGGAACGGGTGCGACAGGAACTGCTCCAAGCCGACTGCCTCGTGGTGCCAAGCGTCGTGTCGGCGGACGGTGATCGGGATGGGATCCCGAACGTCGTGGTGGAAGCGATGGCGGTCGGCAGGCCGGTGATCGGGACCAGAGTCGGAGGCCTGGGAGAGGCTCTCTTCGACGAAACGGCCTGGCTCTGTGAACCGGGCAAGCCGGAGACGATCTTCCAGCGCCTGCGTGAGGTCCATGCGGATCCACAGCACGCGTGGGAAAAGTGCGGCGAAGCGCGTAGGTTAGTTGAGCGCTCGTTTGACGCACTGGTGACTGCTCGGGATAGAGCGGAGCTGTTCAGAACGATGGTATCACAGTCGTGAGAGACGCACACCTGTGCAGGCGACGGAGCGCTCAGATGGCTCACAAAAGGAACTAGCTGCCCATGGCTGACGAACCCACTGCCAATCGCGATCCAAGCCCCGCTCCCTCTTCCTCCCCCGACACGTCAGCGGAGCCCGAGGAGGCAGCCACGAGCGGGGATGGAAATGCCCGCGGCGCAGCCACAGTCCGGCAGATCTTTCTCTCCCTGGCAGTGGTTGGCATCTGCTGGGTGTTCCTGCGTTTCGGCAGCCTGATTGTCTCGATGACGATATCCCACACGTGGGAACCCAAGGATCCGGTAGTCGTGGCCTACTCCCTGCTGTTCCGACAGCTGGTGATGATGTTCGTGTACCCATCGGTCCTCAAGATCTTCCGACCTGCGTTCATCCCGCTCTACAACGAGATCAAGGAAGAGGAAGGGTCGGAGCAGGCGATGGCCTTTGCCAGGGGGGTGCTTGAGATCGGCATGCTCGTGGGTTTCCTGCTCTCGGCATTTATGTGGGTGTTCCCAAGCCTGACCGTCAAGCTTCTGGCATCGGGGTTCAGTCTGGAGTGCCACGCGGCCAGTGTCCGGATGTTACGTCAAATGGCGCCGGGAATCCTGTGTCTTCTCTTCGCGGAAATGTACCTGATTCTCTTCCATGCGGAGAAGAAATTCGGCGTTCCACACGGCGCCGAAGCCGTTCAGAAGATCAGCTGGGGGGTGGGGATCTTCGTGGCCTTCAAGCTGCTTGGGTGGAACAACATCCGAGCCATCGGCCTGACTTACGCGTTTGCCTGCTTCCTTCAACTAACCGTGAATTTGGTCGGCATGAAGCGCACATTCGGCTGGATCTACCGCCATTACGGGCTGGGTCTTTGGGGACGTAAGTGGGGCAAGAGAGCCGCTGTTCTGGCGCTGCCTTTGGTCGTGGGGATCGCCGCCGCCCGATTGCGGGACCTCTTCACGATCCAGTTGCAGAGTCATCTGGACGCTGTCCGCTTCAACAGTGTCGAGTGGGCTCGTCAGCTGACCAACCTGCCGCTGGCCTTCATGGGCCAGATCGTCAGCATCGTCATGCTGCCACACCTGGCGTCCATCCTCCACTCAGACGGCAAGGAACACCATCGTCAGACGCTGGAAACAACCATCGAAGCGATGTGGCTCATCTCCATCCCGGTCGTGGCCGTGACGATCGTCATGGCTCCCGAGCTGGTTGCTCTGGTGTTCCTGCCGGCAAATTGGACGGAAGCGCACCATGCCGCGTGTCAGCAAGGCGCGTTGGCCATGCGCGTGATTGCGCTGGGCTTTACCTTTATGACTCTGGAGAATATCCTCCTGCCGGGCCTGTTCTCGATCAAGAGCATGTGGTGGCCGATCATCTGGGGGCTGGTGGCCAGCCTTTTCTCCATTCTCTGCCTCACTGTCCTTGCTTCGTTGGGACTTTCGGAAACGTCATCCTGGCTGGTGGCGGGTGTGGCCTTCGTCTACCCGGCAAGTCGCATTTTCAAGAACGGTATTCTCTTGCTCGTGCTGCGGAAGAAGACCGGGCTTTTCCCTGGTAAGCGGTTCGCCGTGTTCATCTTGAAGATGGCCGGACTCGTTCTGGGGACGCTTGCCCTAGCCTACGCCGCGCGTCTAGTGAGTGGGCAGGTCCTCGGCAGCATTCCTGCCGGAGACCCCGCTCTCGTCTACGAGACGAAGCGCGCATTCCTGAAGGCTACCGCCATCTACAAGGCAAGGGTGGCCCTTCAGCTCGGCGTCCCCACGGCTGTCTGCCTGGTCGGGTTCGGGGTCCTTGTACTGCTCGCCGGGTACAAGGAACACGTGCGGCAGCTGATCCAGGCCCTGCTGGCCGGTCGAGGCAAGTCGAAGAAGCCTACGGCAACGGATGGCAAATGAATGGCGAGGCCGTGAGACGCTCTGCGCTCCACGGGAGGGACGGCTGTTCAGCGGGCCATTGCGGCCAACCGGTCAACGTCGATTGGCAATAGGTCGCCAACCTCGATCTTCAGCAGAGACAGGGTCCCGGCCTTGAACTCAACGGCGAATTGGGCGGGCGTGTTGCTGGGGTAGCGTTTGAGGCGCTGATGGTAGTGCCATTCGGACTCCAGCTCGCCCTGAGGCTCTTCGGGCGGCATCGTGTGGAGGGCCGTTACCCGTCCCTTCCGGTCGAGGAACACGATGTCCAGTTCGGCAAGGGTGTGGGCCATCCAGAAGGTCCGCTCTTCTTCGTTCGGGAAGACGAAGATCATACCTTTGTCAGGAGAGATCTCCGGGCGTTCCATCAGCCCCCGCGTCCGAGTCTCTTCATCAGCGGCTACCTCCAGGGAAAACAGCTCCCCCTGAATCGTGACGTATTCGAGCGGCAATGGTGCCGGGGCCGCCTCGCTGGGGGGGTGCAGGACACCGAAGCGGCTGCCCAGGGCCAGACAGGCTGCGGTTGCGACGAGCGCTTTGGTTGAGTGGGTCATTTGGGCAGGTCTCCGCACCACTGCTGGAGGGCCGTGTACAGAACGACAGCCGCGCAGTTGGCGACGTTGATGGAGTTCTTCACCCCCTGGCAGGGCAGCTCAACAAACTCGTCACAGAGAGGGAGTGCCTCGGCAGAAATGCCCAACGCTTCGTTCCCGAGAACGATCGCCAGAGGGAACTTGAACGTCGTCTCCCAAACGGAAGTCGCCCCCTCCACGGTCTCAACGCCGTAGACGGTTGTGCCTTCTTCCCGCAGGTTCCGCAGGACCGACTCAGCATCGACAGCATGGGTACACGGCACGAGCTCGTCACAGCCGCGGGCTGTCTTCGCCAACTTGCCGTGTGGAGGCGTCGCTGTGTAGCCGCAGGTGATAACCTGAGTCACGCGGGTAGCCTCAGCCAGGCGGAACACGTTACCGACATTGAAGGCGCTACGCAACCGGTCCAAGACGACAACGCAAGGCATGGGGGGAGTGTCAACGTCGCTGGGCCTGTCCCCTTCCCTCACGACCACGCGCTTCAGCAAATCAAGGCCTTCGCCCATCGTGCCTCGCCTCGCTCAGTAGTTCCGGCGCATGTGCGAAGGCAGGATGTCGAGCTCTTCACGGTACTTGGCGACGGTTCGGCGCGCGACCTTCAGTCCGTCTTCCTTCAGCATTTCAGCCAGCTTCTGATCGGACAGCGGTTTCTTGGTATCTTCCTCGTTGACGTACTCCTGGAGGCGTTGCTTGATGCTGTGGCTGGAGAGTTCCTGGCCGTCATCCTTGGTGTAGCCGGTCGAGAAAAAGTGTCGGAACGGGAAGAGACCATGCGTGGTCTGGACGTACTTGTTCGCGATGGCCCGGCTCACTGTGGTCTCATGGACACCGATATCCTCGGCCACATCGTTCATGACCAGGGGGCGCATGGCTGAAACGCCCTGCTCGAAGAAGGGGTTCTGGAACTTCAGAAGACTGTGGGCAATCTGTTCGATCGTGCTCTGTCGCTGATCTATCGCCCGAAGAAGCAGCTTGCTGCTGCCGATCTTCTCGCGGATGTAGCTCTTTGCATCCCGTGGGTAGTTCGGGTCTTCAAGGATCTTCAGGTAGTAAGGAGAGATCCGCAAACGGGGCGAGTAGTCGCGGTTCAGGCGGACGACCCAGTTGCCTTCCTCGTCCCGCTCGATAAAGACCTCGGGGTAAACAAAATCTTCACGTGGGGAGGGGGTCACCTGACTGCCCGGATAGGGGTTCAGTCCGCGGATATCTTCGAGGGCTTGGTAGAGCTGTGTACTCGAGGTGTGCAGGGCCCGGGCGACTTTGGGGATCTGGTTTCTGCCAACGGCTTCCAAGTGCTGGTCCACAACCTGGTATGCCAGACTGCCCTTTTCCCCGTTGCGGTCAAGCTGAAGCATGAGGCACTCACGCAAGTCCCGTGCCCCAATGCCGGCGGGCTCAAAGGACTGCACGAGATTGACCATCTTCTTCACTTCCGAGAGGTCGGCATCGGAGGTGATCGCGATGTCTGAGATGTGAGTTCGGAGGTAGCCGCTCTCGTCGATACTGCCGATGATCTGCTCGGCGATCTTCACCGCTTTTTCGCTGAGGCCATCGGCCTGACGAAGCTGGTTCTGCAGGACATCCTGCAGACCGGGTTCATCAATCAGCGAGTCGAAGAGAAACTGCCGGCGCTCCTGATCTTCGTCACTTGAGCCTTGGCCGGAGTACTGCTTGGGCGGGGCATAGTCGCGCCAGATCTCTCCGAGCTGGATCAGGGTTGCGACGGCCTCGTCCGTCTCGGCCGCCTTGGCCGCAGCTTCATCATTGGGGCTGGACGGGCCCTGATTGTCTTCAATGGGATTACCGACCAGACGCTCTGACCCAGACTCCATCAGCTCAAGGGTGGGATTCTCAGCCAGTTCGGAACTGATCTTCTGTTCCAGTTCAGGAATCGTTGCCAGCAGGATCTCGAGAGCCTGGATCTGCTGCGGCGCCATGATCTGTTCTTGGCGCAGGGACTGAATCAGAGATTGTGAGAGGCGGATGTCTGCCATGTGCAAAAGCTACTGGGTCGAGGATCCTGTTGAACCCGGCCCCCCAGAAAATTCCCTCGGGAAGCCGAAACGGGGCTCACACTGTACTAGATGCGGCCGTCGTGAGCTGAGCCCACGACCTCTTGCGCATCTTGCCTTCTGTCACGGTGAACACAGCTGAATGTACCTCCCCGGCAAGAGTTATGCCAACCCCGTCGGTGGGGGTGGAAAGTGGGGGTGCCCGACGCTAAGGTTCCGGTGTCAGTCAACGCCTCAATCCACGATTCATCTGCAGTATCCCCGGAACCCCATGACCTCCGATAATCCGCAAGTCGGCGTCACCGTGCTCGGCAGTGGCAGCTCTGGTAACGCTATTGTCGTTCACACGGAAACGGATGGCTTCCTCATTGATGCAGGCTTTAGTGCGCGCGAACTCAAACGCCGCATGCGTGAAGCAGGCATTGACGAGTCACTGATCCGGGCGATCATTGTCTCCCACGAACATGGTGATCATGTCCGTGGACTTCGGGTCTGTGCCAAGCAGCTGCAGGTCCCGATCTATGCCAACCGGAGAACCGCTGACGCCATCCGCCAGCGTGAGAAGGACCTCGGTCAGGTCCACGTGTTCGCTTCGGGCAACCCCTTCAGGGTCGGCGAATGCCAGGTTGAGCCGTTCTCCATTCCGCACGATGCGAACGACCCGGTGGGCTTTGTCATCCGCTGGCATGACCGTAAGATCGGCCTGGCCACAGACCTGGGGCATGCCAGTCACCTCGTCTGCTACCAGCTCAAGAGCTGTGATCTCCTCGTTGTTGAGAGCAACCACGACATCCAGATGCTTAGTCGCTCTGAGCGGCCCTGGTCCCTGAAACAACGCATCCTCAGCCGTCATGGGCACCTGAGTAACGCCGCCAGCATGGAGCTCCTCCAGCGCGTTCTGGACGAACGGACCAAGCACCTTGTGCTGGCACACGCGAGCCAGGAATGCAACAGATACGAACTCGTCGAAGAGAGCATTCAGACCTGCCTCGCGGGGTTGGGGCGAGAGGATATTTCCGCCTACGTGGCGAAGCAGGACAGCTGGCTCCCGACCGTGTGGGTGTAACCCGCTGAAATGCGGAAGAGAACTGCAGCAGGAGGCCCCCCCCCGATGGCAATCCAGTGGCCGCTACGCGAACCGTTGACTGATGTTGGGCCGGTTTCGCCGGAGCCTGGTGTCATGGCTCGGGGAACTCTGAAGGCGGGGATGGCAACGATTCCCCTGCTTGTCTACGCAGGAACGAGGCCAGGGCCGGTCCTCTATGTTCAGGCCCTCCAGCATGGTCTCGAGCTGAATGGCTGCGACGTCATGCGTCGCCTCATCCAGGTCCTTGATCCGGCCGAGATAGCTGGGACCCTCATCCTCGTCCCCATGGCCAACCCACTGGCGGCCCGGGTCCATATGCAGTCTTTCCCCTACCCCGACCGCCCCACGCAGCGCAAGATCAACGACATGAACCGACGCTGGTTCGACGGCCATGGCACGGTTAACGCGGTGGACCAGCAGGTCGAGGCGCTCAAGCCACTGGTGGGCCTGGCCGACGCCTGTATTGATCTGCACTGCCATGAGTATCTGTATTCGTGCATGGCGCTTACGGACATGGCGTCACCTGAGAGCGCGGAGTTCGCCCTTGCCATGGGCTTCGAGGTGGTCAGGTCGGGGAACGGTTCAGAGGGAATGTTCGGCCCTTACGTTCGGGAGACGCTGGGCAAGATCGGCGTCACCGTGGAGATGCCGCCGCTCCGCCGTGTCGACCATGCCCACAGTGCGATCGGGTTCCGAGGGGTTCTCAATGCTCTGAAATCGATGGGGATGCTGGAAGGCATGCCGGAATTGCCGAAGCAGACCGCAGTCTTCGGGACAGGGCCGCAGAAGAGCTCCGGCGTGGAGGCCGAATGCGAGGGTTTCATGTCCCGCTATGTGGAGGGAGGCGATCACGTGAAGGCTGGGCAGCTGGTAGCCGAAATCTGGGGTCCGGATGACTTCTCGGTGGTCCAGAGCATCGAAGCGCCCTTCGACAGTTTCGTGACCGCAATTGGGCGGCCGCCGCAGGTGTGGGGCGAGCCGGAACATGACTTCATGAACATCGGGGACCGGGCCGTCATCTTCACGACAGCGTCAGAGGTCCTTTGCCGGTAAGGCGTGCGCGGAGCCCGGGGCGGACTCGGTGGAGCCTGTGGTGCGAGGGGGCGAGGCACAAGCAGCCCGGGGGAGACGACTCAGCGGAAAATGGCCGTAGGGCATGCGAGGCGGACGAAGACTACTCGATTTCGAGTCCGAGGTCGTCGTCCAGGGCATCAAGAATAGAGGTCGGCTTTTTGGCCACAGACTTGGGCATCTTGTAGGTGGGGAGGTAGCGGTAGTACACCTGCAGGCTCAGGCAGCAGAGGGTGGTGGTGTACCATTTGTCGTACTCAACCCGTGCCTCACCTTTGGGGGCTCTGCCGGGACAGTCCCAATGGCCGTCAGGCTTCTGTTTCCGAGTCAGGATCGCGGAGAAGTGCTTGTTCCACTTCTTCCACGTCGAGGTCCCTCCATGGAACATGGCCTGCGTTTCGTAGTACCAGTTGTAGGTCGGGTTCGAGTGGCCTTTGTGCTCTTTCTTGTCGTCCCACTTCACAACGTGGTTCTCGGAGATATTCTTCACCCCGGCTCGTGCTTCAGCTGAAGCCTTCGCGCCGACGAGCTGGAGGCACAGCGTACCCGCCCCCTGCATGCCCCAACTTCCACTGCCTGGCGTGCTGTAGCCGAATTTGCCGTTCTTGAAGCTCACCTTCTTGAGGAACATGACGCCTTTCTCGATGGCCTCCATGAGCCCTGGGACGTTTGCCCCGGCTACGTAGCCAGCCTTCATGGCCTGGATCTGCCAACCCACCACCGACAGGTCCCACCGTTTGCCCTTCTTGTAGTTGTAGTCGAACCCTCCGGTACGCTCCTGCTGGCCGCGAACAATGAAGCCAAGGCCCTTCTCCATCGCGGGCTTGAGGAATGGAATCTTGGTCAGACCGTAAGCTTCGGACAGGGAGTAGGTCACGATGCCATTCACATAGGCACGTGTGAGCCCAGCCGTGGCACTTTCCGGAACGGACATCATCCGGTTGGTCAGGTACTCCATGGCCTTCTGGACGGTCATACCGAACTCTTCCGAGAGCGGCGTCTCGCCATGAGCGAGATAGGCAAGCAGAGCCAACCCGGCCATCGCATCCGGTTGCGACTTCGACCATGAACCATTGGCATTCTGAGTTTTCTTCAACCACCGCAAGGCTTTGAGCACGGCGGTCTCAGTCACGCTGGAACCACCGTACCGTTTAAGGGACTTTTTCCGCCCCGCCTGGGTGCGCCCACCGTAGAGCCCGGAGATCTTCAGCGGGGTATCGTTGACCTTGATATCGAGGACATCTGAGAAGTCCATCGCATCATCTGTCTGAGCCATCTCGTCGCTAAAGTCTTCGGTGACCGCGACTTCGGTCATCTCCTGGGGAACGTCGGGCTTGTCCACGGAGGGAACGACATCCTCAGCGAGCTGTTCGAGCTTCTGAAGCTCTTCCATGACCTTGGGTTCAAGCTCTTTGATCTCGAGCTCTTCGATGCTGACCTCGATGTCTGTCGTCGCTTCGGTGTCTTTGCCAACGAGAAAGAGAACGGCCATGGCAACCAGCACGATGTGCACGATAAGCGACACCACCGGGCCGACCATGTGCTCGAGCGTCTGCCGATGGCGGTACTCAGCCAGGATGGCCTCGTAATCGAGGGGGACGGCTTCTTCCTCAGCCATCAACTCCTCGGTGACTTCCAAATCTTCGCTGACCATATCTTTGAGTCCCTTCCGACCTATTGGAGGGTCACGACATTAAGCTTGGTGAGCCCGACCCCCCTGCAGAGGTCAAGAACCGAAACCAGCTCCTCCGCCCTGGCCATGAGACTGGTCTTCACAATCACCGTCTGTTCCGGGTCCAGCTCCGCAAGGTACGCCAGTGTTTCGCGGATCTTTCCGAGCGGCTTGGGCACGCCTTGAAGCATGACCTGCCCGGGGTGCACCTCAAGCTCAAGGAGTTTGGGTTTGACGTCGCTGGTCTGCGCCGCGTTTGGAGCAGGAAGATTGACGGCCAGATGCGCCTCGTGGATCTCCTCCTTCTGAGTCACGATGAAGTAGATGAGCAGGAGGAAGACGACGTCGATCATCGACGACATCGGCACCTGGGCCTGCTCGTAGACGCGTTTTTTACGTGACGACATCGTTCAGTCTCCAACTCATCTCAGACGGGCTATCGCGGAGGCCTGGCGGCATCGCGTGTCCACAACTGCGCGGCTGGCCAAGGCCAGTCGGCAGCCCTGACTCACTGCGTTGCCTGGGCAGAAATCTTCACCCGGTACAGTCCGGCTTTCCCGATGACCTGCATCACCCGATCGACCTCGCGGTAGTACGTCTGCTTGTCGCAGCGAATGACCACGGGAACACTGCTTCCCGCCTTGGCCACAGTTGCAGTAAGGATCTGCTGCAGCTGCGTCCGAGTCATGCTGTGCATGGAAATGTTGATGTCACCATCTTCGTTGAGGTTGATGGTGACCGTCCGTGGATCTTTCTTCTTGACCGCAGGCACATGGCTCGCCTGGGCCAGGCGGATCGACTCATCGACGATATCTTTCTCCACCGCAGCAGTCACGACGAAGAAAATGATGAGTAGAAAGACCACATCGATCAAAGAGGCGATCGGTGTCTCAAGTGCTTCTTCGGCACGTCGTCTCATCGCTGCCGCTCCTGACGGGGCTGCCGTCGGCTATTCCTCGTCTTCCTCATCCTCGATCTCGGCATTACGAAGAACCTTGATGAGGTCAAGTACGGTTGCTTCGCTCTCGAGAATGAGCCGAGTTGCGTAGTTCTTGATCAGGGTGAAGGCAAGCAGTGCTGGCACGGAGATCAGGAGGCCCACACAGGTGGTCCAGAGCGCGGTCGAGATAGATGAAGCCAGGACTTGAGCCTTGGCCGCACCAGATGCCGTCGCCAGGCCGCCGAAGGCCGCCACCATACCGGTCACCGTGCCCATGAGGCCAAGCATCGGGGCAATCTGACCGCAGAGGTTCAGGTAGTTGACGCGCTGCATGAGCTTCTCACTCTCCATCTCCGCACTGGATGCCACCGCTTCCTGGATGACCTCGTAACCTTCCGAGATGTTAGAGAAGCCGACCATAAGGATAGTCGAGAGTGGTCCAGGGCTGGCCTCGCACGTCTCCAGAGCCGCGCCGAGATCGCCTTCAGTAAGGGCGTCACGGACGCCATCCACGACATCAACAGGGATGAGTTTCTCCCGCTTGATGGTGATGACAGCGTCGATGATGAACCACACGGTGGCAAAAGATGTTCCGCCGATCATCAACCAGATAAGCAGGTTCACCGCGCCGCCTCTAAAGACGATGTCGACGAACCCAACTCCCTTGGCTGCCGGCTCCCCCACTTCCTCAGTCTGCACGGGATCGCCAGCCGGGGCATCCTGAGCCCAAACCATGGGTACTGTCAGGCTCAGCGCGCCAGTTAGGAAGAGCGCTGTCAACCACATCCGACACTTCTTACTCATTGCACCGTTTCCCTTTCCACTAATCGAGACCTTGTCCTCGTACTCAATCTATCTTCTGAATCTCTTGCCACCGGGAGTCCTTCAGCTCTTTGAGCAAAGCGACTGCCTGTGTTCGTGCCTTGTCCCGCTCCCTGTCCACCGAGCCTGGCTGGAAAAGAAGCAACGTCTTCAGGTACTCTAGCACCGCTTCCTTCTTCTTCCCCTCCTGAACGAGGATATCCCCCCGGGCGTTGAAGGAGAACGCCGCCATGCCCCTATCGGCGGATTTCATCATCTTGGTAAGCATGGGTTTCGCTCTGTCAATGTCCTTGAGCCCCAACAGAGCCAACACCATTCCCTGCAGCAGTTCTTCCTCGTGTTTGGCCCTGAAATTGCTGCCACGCTCGAGGGACGTCTTGGCCTGGCTGAACTGCTTCTTCGCGATATAGGCCATCCCCTCCAAGTAGGAGATATAATCCCCCCAACCCAGGTACTTGTAGCGGTCGAAAAGCTGGGGAGCGTGCTTGAGGACGAGATCGTGCTTATCGGCATCGATGGCCTTTTCGAGGCTGACGACCTCCTTTGGCCTGGGGACGTACCCAAACCGGTAAGAGCCCTTCTTGAAGGTCTGGGTTGGGCCGTTCCGCTCCATTTGGAGCTTCAGCGTGCCATCGGTCTCCGCCTTCAGGCTGACGCCTTTCACCTTGCTGCCATTGCGCTTGACCACGTAGCAGTCGGATGCCGCAGGGACAACGTTCCCTACCACACAGATCAGGGCCACAACGGTCGCGATTCGTGTCCTCATTTGTTCCGGGTCCTTTCCTTGCCTATGCACTCTAATCCTGGTTGTCGATCAGCTTATCCGCCCGTCCCTGAGCGGCCGCTTGGTCACTGCTCCGGAGCGGCGGGGGTAGCCGGCGTGAACTCTGCAGCAGGCAGGCCGCCTATCTTTTCCTTGAATCGTCCCGCGGGGAACATCTCGCGGTACTGCCTAACCATCTTGTCGCGTTCGTCGTTCTGGCCCAACCGTGCGAAGGCACGAGCGCTCTCGTACACGGCCTCTTCGATCCAGGGCTTGTTCTCCTCCACCTCAGGGTCGGCCAACATCACTACCTGCTGGAAACGGGCTGTGGCAAGCTGGAGATCCTTCTGGGTGCCCTTTTCGCCGAGAATCCGGCCCACCGCGCACAGAGCGCGATTGGTGACGACCTGCTTATCCGCGTATTGGAGAATTTCAAGCAGATCGTGCATGGCTGCATCAAGATCCGGAGGGGTTGCCTTGCGGCGGCAATCGCTCGTGCGGAATTTCGCCTCGAAGAAGTATCCAGAGTTTTCATTTTCTTCGAGCAGACGATCAAAGTAAGTGAGTGCTTCGTCGTACTTTTCCATGCCCAGGCAAGCCTCACCAGCCCGGTAGAGAGCAGGTTCGCGCGACCGTTCACGCAACGTCTCATAGTCCTCGTGGCTGCTGTCCTCTGAGCGTCTGAGGAGTTCACGACTGGCTGTCAGTGACACCTTGGGCCGAGCGGCCCTGAGCATCCGCTCGGACACGAAGCTCAGATTCGGAGTCAGCATGTCAGAGGCACTCTTGAGCAGTTTCTCAAAGGCAACCTCGGCGTCGGTGTACTCGCCGATTTCACACTGAGCGCGCCCAAGGTTGAAGAGCGCTTCCTTGCCAGCCTTTGAGTCCGGAAACTTGGTCGACAATTCGTTGAGGATCTGAGCCGCTTTGGCAAACTGTCTTGACTCAAGATAGATCGTCCCTACTCGGGCCATGTTGTCGGGGGCGTGTTTGGACTTGGGATAGGCCGCGAAGAAGGCCTTGAACTGCGCCTCAGCCTTCTGCTTCCAGCCGTCGAATACGGTCTGTACAGGCTTGCGCTCCTCGCCAATGCTCTCGATCTTGTCCTCGGCCTGCGCGATGGTCTGGCGCGCGATTGCCATCTCTTCGTTCGCCATGGTCTGAATCAAGACCGCCTTCTCTATGCCCTTGTCCATAACTTCCTTGAAGGCTGCGAGGAATTCATCGGACAGCGCTTTGAGGTCTTCCTCAGCCGAAGCTTTCGCGTCTCCAGAGAAATCCAGGACCTTGGTCACCTGACCATTGCGTTCGAGGGCTTTGGCAACCGCCATCAGTCGCGTCTGGAGCAGTTCACCGTCTTTGGCGGAGAGTGCGGTCTCGTGTGCGAGCTTTGCGACGACTCGCTTCTGAAGGCGGATGGCCTCTGTGTCCGTCTCAATAGCCTGCGCGAGATCCACTTTGGCTTTCTCGTTCTCCGTCGTAATGACCTGATCACGCTTCTCAGCGGCCTCATCGAACTTCCGCTGGGTGGCCAGAAGGAGCGGCGCGGCCTTCTTCCGTGCGAGGAGGCCTTTCTGACGCTCGGCCTTGCTGCTGCCATGCTCATGCATCTGCTTCGCTTTGTCCAGATAGCGTTGGACCTTCTGAACCGACTCTTCAGCATCAGCCACGCCCTTCTCGGCGGCGGCCATCTCGGCGGTCAGAGCAGCAAGCTTGTCCGCGGCCTGCTTCTTTCGCTCCTCAGTTTTCTCAAGCTCCTTCACGGCGGCGTCCCGTCGCGTGGTCAGGTCAGCGTTGGCGGCCGCGGCCTGATCTTTCGCGGCCTTGATCTGTTCCCGCTCCTGCTCGTAGGCGAGCTTTTCGCCATCGGCACGCTGGCGCATCTGTTTCGCGTGTTCCCGGGCAAGTCGGGCGTCTTTCTCGGCAGCGATCCGCTTGGCCGCTGCACGCTCCTCCTCCGTCATCTTAGCCAGTTCCTCAGGGCTCGGGGCACCAGCAACGGCGCCGACACCAGCAACTTCTTCCACGAGCTTCTCAATGTCTGCAAACGACGCTTGGACCTCCTCGATTCCCTTCGCGGCCAGGGCATGCTCCTGTTCGGCGCGGGAAAGAGCAGCCTGGGCTTCCCTGATGTCATGGCGGGAAGTGTCAACTCGCTGGTCGAACTCGCGTAGCAGAGGCCGGGACTCTTCACCGGTTAGGTCATAGGACCAGGCAAGGTAGCTGGTGGCATCTTCCTTGATCCGTTTCACTGTTTTCGATCCCCCTTTGAACCCGCGTTCGTTGCCCGGCTGCAGCCAGGCAAGGAGCTCGGTCAGATGCTCCACAGCTTCGGGAGCCGCTTCGTTGAGCATCAGCTGCTCCGAGGCACGGAACTTCGATTCCAGGCGGTCATCGTTGCGTTCGGGGAGGTTCTCCGTGTCGCAGTAGCGCAGGAAGGCGTCAGCAGCCTCACGAGGTTGCTCGGTGGAGTAGTAGATCCAACCAAGCTTGTAGAGGGAGCGAACGCCTTTCTCGAAAGAGCTGAACTGGTTGACAAGGCGCTGGTACTTGGGGATGGCGCCGAGGTACTGGGAACGGGCCAGAAGCTTCAGGTCCTCCCGGGATTGCCCCGTGGCCTTCTGGGAAGCCTTCGCCGTGTCGGAGGCGACTTTGTACTCGTTCTCCGCGATCATAAACGCGATATCCGGCGCTTTCGGATGCGTGGCATTGAGTTCTACAAAGCGGTCGAAAACAGCCATGGCGCTGTCGACCAGTCCGCTCTTCACCGCCGGGTCGCTGGCTTTCTGGGCCGCCTGATACATGAAGCCGCCGCACATGAGCATTGCATCGGGGGTCTGAGGCGCTTCAGAAAAGAGATCGGCCAAGTAGGAAACGACGGCCTCAGCTTCAAGGAACCTGCCCGTCTTGCCAAAGCACATAACAAGGCGGAGTGCGGCCTCGGGGAACGCCCTGCTACGACGACCGAGTCGAACAGCTTCCAGGTACAAGGGCAACGCGGAGGCGAAGTTCTTTGTGTTGATGAAAGCGGCTGCCTGCTCCATCTTCATCTCTACTTCGGCGTCGGCACTCCCCTCCATCTTGACCGACACATCGAATTCCTTGCTGAGCAGGTTCTTGCACTTGCCAAACTCCGAAAGGGCCGGAGTGCGGTAAGGAGATGAACCGTAATCCTGGACGACCTTGTAGAAGCACTTTGTGGACGCGGTGAGGTGCTTCCGGGCGGCCTCTTTGTCCTGGGCCTTGAACGCCTTGCGGGCCTCACCCTTGAAAGCCTTCCCGTAGTAGAAGTACGCTCCCGCGAGCGGCGAGGCAGTCTGAGCACCGTCCTTCAGCGTCCCCTCTATCTGAGTCATGAAATCGGTAGCCATTTTGAGGACCTCGATGGCCTTCAAATTCTGTTCCAGCAACACGTGGCCGCGGGCCACTTCCACGAAGGACGCGGCAGCGACACCATCCAGTTCCCACTGTAGCTTCTGCAGTTCCGCGATCGCCTTCTTGATCGAGGGGGCATTGACAGGTTTGCGCTGGTTTGAATTCTCCTCTTCAGCCGAGAGCATCGACTGCAGTTTGAGGAAATTGAGCTGGCGGTCACTGGCCCCATCTTTGCCCTTGATCCGCGTCAGGTAAGCCATAACCTTCGCGGCCTCCGCGCCTTTCCCCTGCTGCTCAAGCAGGCGGGCATAGACGCGCACGGCGCGCTTGAAGTCTTCCACCTCGTCCTCGTCGTCGCTGGACGGTTCCTTCACTTTGCCGAAGTAGAGGGAATATGCTTTGGCAGCAGCGGCGTAATCACGCTTCTTGAAGGCGTTCTCCCCAATGAGCAACTGCGCCTGGGTGTAGACGGGACTGGTTGGCTTAATGCCTTTGATGGTCTCATCCCCGAGTTTGCGCTTGCCGCTCTCGTAGAGGGCCCGGCTCTTCGCAAGGATGATGCGGTCTCGGTTGTCCGGGTACCGTACGAGCATCAGCTCGAACTGCAGCAGGGCATAGTCGTACATCTGTATCTTGGTCAGGCTGCGACCGAGACGGAGATCAAAGGGGAACTCGTCGAGCGCCTTGAGTGAGCCGGGAAAAAGGCACACGGCTGCCAGAAGACAGGCAGGCAGGACAAAGGGAAGACGACGTATGGGGCGTCGGGTTGAGGATAGCACATTCATGCTTCGTCCCTTCACAGAACGTTAACTGTAATGAACGGTGTCAAGAAGACGCGACGTAAGAGGATTCGGGTGGTGCATCGGCGTGGTTCTGCTGAGCAACCGTACCATATAGCAGCCCGGAGGAAGGATGGTCGGGGCGAGAGGATTCGAACCTCCGACTTCTGCGTCCCGAACGCAGCGCTCTAACCAGACTGAGCCACGCCCCGATAGAAGCTTTGGCACCCTCCGTCGATATCTCGCCAGAGGGGCGTCTGCTTGCGTGTCGTGAGACAGCGCAGCCAGTACTATAGGCTCTCGGACCACAACGATCAACCCGGGCTCGGTATGAATGCGTCAGCCACCGAGTTTGTCAATCAGCTTGATCAAGGGCAGGAACAAGGCGATGACAATACCACCGACGATGATCGCCAAGAACACGATCATGATCGGCTCGATCAGCGACGTGAGGGCTTCAACCGCCCGGTCTACCTCCTCCTCGTACACATCTGCAATTCGGTTAAGCATCTCGGGGAGAGCACCAGTCTCCTCTCCCACCTCGATCATACTCACGACCATTCCGGGGAACACTTTGGCCTGTTCCAGAGGCCTGGTCATGCCCTCACCTTCCTTCACGGCATCATGCACAGACTGAATAGCCCGGGCGACCAGCTCATTCCCTGATGTGTCCCGCACAATCTGAAGCGCCTGCAGAACAGCAACTCCAGATTGCATGAGCGTTCCCAACGTTCGACAGAAGCGGGCCACTGTAGATCGAATGACCAGCTGATTGATGGGGGGCAATTTGATCCCGACGTAGTCAAATATGTAGGCCCCGGGCTTGGTCTGTTTCAGCAACTTGACCGCGAAGATGAAGCCGGCAATCCCGCCAAACAGAATCACCACATGGTTCTGCATGAAATTGCTGATCCCAATGACGATGACAGTCAAGCCCGGCAGCGGCTCACCCGCCAACATCTCATCGAACATCTTGGCGAATTTCGGGACGATGAAGATCATCAGACCGGCGGTAATGGACAAGGCCACACTCAGCACGATGACCGGGTAGATCATGGCGGCTTTGACCTTACCGGCAATACGGGCGGCCTTCTCCATAAACTCAGCCAGCCGGTTCAGCACCGTCTCCATGGCACCGGATGCCTCACCCGCACGAATCATGTTCACGTAAAGCTTGTTGAACGACTTGGGATGTCCTGCCAGGGCCTCGGAGAACGTACTGCCGCCCTCAACAGCATTGCCGAGATCACCCATTACTCGGGCCAGGGCGGGATTGCCTCTTGCCTGGCGTTCCAGGGTCCGAAGGCAACGCACGAGGGGCAGCCCGGCATCGAGCAGCGTGGCCAACTGGCGAGTCACCGTGGTCAGATCCTTGCGTCGAATGACCGGGGCACCAAGCGTCATACCCCCAAGTTTGAACCCGCCACCGCCCTGTTTGGCGGGACCTGCAGCCTGTTGGGCCTTCCCGCCACCACGCCCCTTCACCTCGCTGATGCTGGTGGGGAACAGTCCCATCTGCTTCAGCTTACCTGCCGCTTCTTGCTCGCTCTCAGCGTCCAGACGGCCTTTTTGCTCTTTGCCGCGACCGTCCATCGCTGTGTAGTGGAATCTGGGCATAGTGGGACCCTCTCAGCAAACGCCTAGCGCTGCGAATCCTGCTGGATTTTCTGCACGATTCCTTCTGGATCGCGGCATTTCGTGATCAGCTCACCGTAGTTGATCTTGCCGCTTGAGTAAAGGTCCATCAGATGTGAATCGAGCGTATTCATTCCGTACTTGGCACCGGTCTGGATGTCAGAGGTAATACGGTAGGTCTTGTTATCACGGATCAAGGCCGCGATTGAGGGTGTTGTGAGCATGATCTCAAAAGCCGCGATCCGCCCGCCCGTATCGATCCGGGGCAACAACACCTGGGAGATCACACAGATAAGCGAAGAGGCCAGCTGAGTGCGAACCTGCTCCTGCTGGTCGGTGGGAAATGCGTCAACAATACGATCGACCGTTTCGGCCGCCCCGGTCGTGTGCAACGTGCCGAAAACCAGATGGCCCGTTTCAGCAGCGGTGATGGCGGCCCCAATGGTCTCCAGGTCGCGCATTTCCCCAACCAGAATCACGTCCGGGTCCTGACGCAAAGCCCGGCGGAGTGCTTCACCGAAGGACGGCACGTCGATCCCAATCTCACGCTGAGTGAGGACACTGGTCTTGTGGTTGTGGTAGAACTCGATGGGGTCCTCAACCGTGATGACGTGGCAATCCCGCTCCTGGTTGACGATGTCGATCATCGACGCGAGCGTTGTGGACTTCCCACTTCCGGTGGGCCCGGTCACCAAGACCATGCCACGTGGTCGGAAAAGGATGTCCTTCACCGCCGCAGGCAGGCCAATCTGTTCGAGGGTCAGAAGCGCGTTTGAGATACTGCGCAAGACCATCCCGACAGAGCCCTTCTGACGAAACGCACTTACCCGGAAGCGGGCCTGGTCTCCGAAGGCAAACCCAAAGTCAACCCCTCCTTCCTCCTGAAGTCGCTGTTGGTTGACTTCCGAGGTTATGGATTTCATCAGCCGTTCGGTGTCTTCCGGGGTCAACGGATCCGTATCAAGGGCTGTCAATCCGCCGTGAATACGCAACACAGGGGGCGACCCGACAGGAAGGTGAAGATCGCTCGCACCCTCGTCGATGACGAGCTGCAGAAGTTCCGCCATTTCGATGGCCATTAGCCCAACTCCTCCGCTCTACGTGTACTTCAGGACCTCTTCTGCCGTTGAGATCCCGTCAAGCACAATTCTTATCCCGTTCTCGCGCATGCCCACCATGCCCTCCTCAATGGCTTTCGTCCGGATAGCACTGGTGGGCATCCGTTGGTTGATCATATCCTCTACCTCAAGTGACATCTTCAGGAACTCATAGATGCCAATCCGACCTTTGTAGCCGGTGTTGTTGCACAATTCGCAACCCTTGCCATAGAAGAACTTATTCTCACCTATGTCCTCCGCGGTGAGGTTGAGCATCTCAAGCTCCTCCTCTTTCGGCTCATATTCGGTCTTGCAGTTCGTGCAGATGCGTCGAATCAGGCGTTGCCCGAGGATACCGGCGACCGTCGAGCTGATAAGGAAGGGCTCGACGCCCATATCGATGAGTCGCGTGACCGCACCGGGAGCGTCGTTCGTGTGTAGTGTGCTCAAGACCAAGTGTCCAGTCAGGGCAGCCTGAATGGCCATGGAAGCGGTCTGCAGGTCACGGACTTCCCCCACCATAATCCGGTCGGGATCCTGCCGGAGGAAAGCACGAAGGGCACTCGCAAAGGTCATGCCCACGCTCTCGCGCACGCCGACCTGCATGATACCCTCCAAGTCATACTCGACGGGGTCCTCGGCGGTGAGAAGCTTCTCACCAATCGTGTTTATCTCCTTCAGGCCGGAATACAGGGTTGTGGTCTTCCCGCAGCCTGTCGGTCCGGTCACCACGAAAATGCCGTTGGGTCGATGGATGACTTCCCGGACATCCTGGAGGACCTTTTCAGGCATGCCGAGCTTATCGAGGTTCAAATCCACGACGCTTCGGTCGAGAACGCGGAGAACAACACTCTCGCCGTACTGTGTCGGAAGTGTGGACACGCGCAGATCAATGGGTTTCCCTCCAATCCGCATCTCAATACGACCATCCTGAGGGACACGGCGCTCGGCAATGTTCAAGTTACTGAGGACCTTGATACGGCTGATGACCGGCACGGCAAGGTGTCGCGGAGGGGGGGCCATCTCATAAAGGGCACCGTCGATGCGATAACGGATACGGAACTCGTCCACAAACGGCTCGAAGTGCACATCACTGGCTTGGTCCTTCACGGCCTGGTAAAGGATCACATCGACAAACCGGACGATCGGCGCGTTGGAGGCCATCGCTTCCAGGGCCTGCTCATCGTCCTCGAACCCCTCATCGGTCACCTCTGCTCCCTCCATCTCCGCAAGGATGTCCTTCACAGAGTCCGAGCGCTCAGGATAGAAATGGTCCAGGGCGTCATCAATGTCAGCGGGCTTGGCCACGAGAATACGGCATTCCTGGCCGATAACGTAGTGAAGCTCGTCGATCATCCGGTAGTTCATCGGGTCCTTGGCGGCGACGAACAGGGTCTCGCCTTCTTGCCTGACCGGAATAATCTCATACACACGCGCAATCGACGCGCCCACCTTCTCAATCAGGCTGTGGTCGACATCCCCCTCTTTGATGTCGACTACCTCGGTTCCCAGGTTGTCGGCGATCAAACCGAGGAGTTCTTCCTCTTTGATGATGTCGTAGTTGTAGAGGACAGTCGTGAAGGTACGACCGGTACGTTCATGCTCTTCGTAAACGTCCGCCAACTGCTCTTCAGTCGCCTTACCGGCATCGAGAAGAAGGTGCCAGATTGCACTACTGTCAGCATCGATTTCGATATTCGCCATGTACGATTACCTCTTAACCGTCCGGACCGCCTGGCCCCGGACAAGGCCTACTCTTCGTCAGGATCATCCGCAGCTGTGGTCCGGATGACTTCCTCAAGCGTTGTGACACCAGCGGCCGCTTTGCGGAGACCATCATCGCGCAATGTACGCATCCCCAAGGCTCGTGCCTCACGACGAATCACACTGGCCGTTACCTTCTTGTAGATCAAGTCCTGCACCGAGGGCTCAACCATGAAGATCTCGTAGATGCCCATGCGGCCCTTGTACCCGTTGGTGCACTCAGGACATCCTTTCCCACGCATGAGGGTCGCGCCATCGAAGAAATCATCACCCAATTCCAAGGCTTCAATCTCCGTTTCCGTCGCCTGTGTTTCGGCAGAACAGTTCTTGCAAAGGCGCCGTACGAGACGTTGAGCCATGATGGCCCGTACTGAGGAAGCGACCAGGAACGGCTTGACCCCCATGTCAATAAGGCGTGTTACCGTACTGGGTGCATCATTGGTATGGAGGGTGCTGAACACCAAATGCCCGGTCAAGGCAGCGTTGATGGCAATTTCCCCCGTCTCCAAGTCACGGATCTCACCAACCATGATCACATTGGGCGCCTGACGCAGCATGGCGCGCAGGGCAAACGTGAAGTCGAGCCCGATGTCATGGTTGATCTGCACCTGGTTGATCCCCGATAGCTCGTACTCGACCGGATCCTCGGCCGTGATGATCTTCCGGGTTGGTTGGTTGAGGGTGTGCAGAAATGAGTAGAGCGATGTGGTCTTTCCTGATCCCGTCGGGCCGGTCACCAGGAAGATGCCGTCAGGAAGCGCGATGATCTTGAGGATGAGAGCCTCATCATCGGCAAGGAACCCCAGCTCCGAGATGCCGAGCATGACGCTGCTCTTGTCGAGAATGCGCATGACGATGGACTCACCATGTGTAGTAGGAATATTGGATACGCGCAGGTCCAGATTCCGGCCCATCGCGCCGATCTGAATACGTCCGTCCTGCGGGATTCGGTGCTCGGACAAGTCCATACTTGCCATCAGTTTGAGACGACTGACGATGTTGTTCTGCAGATATTTCGGGGGATTTTCCACCTCGGTGAGTACGCCGTCAATGCGGTAACGCACACGGAACCGCTTCTCCAGGGGCTCGAGGTGAATGTCAGAAGTCCGAGTTCGGAACGCCTCAAGGATGATCAGTGACACAAGACGAATGATGGGCGCATCATCCTCTTCTTCCGCCGCGACCTCAGTGGTGAGGTCTGTTGTGCCGACTTCACTGATGTCGAGGGTACCCTCGGTGATATCCTCCAGGAAAGACTCAACCGTCTCTTCCACCGTCCCATAGTGGTAATTGAGTGCTTGGTTGATCTGCTTTTTGGAGGCGACAACACCCTCAACATCCCCCTTGAGGATGTAGCGCAGGGAATCGAGGGACTCCAGATCGGTGGGGTCATCCATCGCCACGGTAATGGTGCCCTCTCCCTTCATAACGGGAACGACACGGTATCGGCGGGCGATTTCAGGAGGAATTGCGGCGATGACTTCCGGAGGAATCTGGTAATCACCGAGGTCGAAGGTATCCATCCCATACTCTGAAGCCAACATCATGGTGACGTCTTCTTCAGTCACATAGTGAAGGAATTCCAAGGCCTCGATGATGGGACAGTCACGATCCTGGGCAGTGTGGCGGCCCTCCTCAGCCTGTTCCTCCGTAATCATACCGTTGACAATCAACAGCTCAACAGTCAGGTCATCAGAGCCAGTCACGCTTACTACCTCACTATATAGTCACACAGAGGTGCTATCCGAACTCAGATTATGACGGGAGTTGGGACACGAAATCGCCCGTCTGGACAGGACTTACAAATACCACATCCACACGCTCGTGTCAATGCTCAGGACAGATGGCACGGAGGCGGTGACGGGACGGGTGCCAGGAAACAGTCCGTAGCGCCGGTCTCCGGGCCTCGAAACGACCAACCTGGCGAGTCTCACTCGGGGAAGAACTCCGCCTCCAACATGGCGCACAGGGCATGATACACCGGCAGATGCAGCTCTTGAACCAGAAACGTTTCAGTTTCCGGCACACAGACGCACGCATCGGCGACAGACCGCATCCGGCCTCCGCCGGCACCGGTGAGTGCGAGCACGGACATCCCCAATGTTCGCGCCACAAGGGCAGCCAGGTAGACATTCCGGGCGTTGCCGGAAGTGGACAAGCCCAGAAGAACGTCACCTTCCCGGCCGAGGGCGAACAGCTGCTGAGCGAACACCATGTCACCCGCTGTGTCATTTGCGACTGCAGTTGCGAGAGAGGGGTGACCGGTCAAGCTGATGGCGGGGAGTCCATACTGGAGGTTATCCCGAAGGTATTGGGCGGCATCCGCGGCATCACAGGCTTCAGCAATGCTGTCCCCGGCTTCCGCGGACAGACGGCGGGGGGAGAGAAACCCTTTGATGAGTTCACCCACGATGTGTTCGGAGTCCGCGGCGCTGCCCCCGTTGCCGCAGACGAAGAGCCTCTTGCCGTTCCGGAACGCTCCGGCGGAAATCTCAAACGTTGACACAATGTCATGGCGTATATCTGCGAGAAGGCTGTATCGTTGGAACAAGCCATCAAGATGTGCTTTGACCGCCGTTTGCATGGGGTGAGGTCCTTGTCGGGGGACGCGGCTCGTGCAGCGTCCTGTTGAGAAGCCTGTTAATATCAACCAATTAACCTGATGATAACACCTGTTAATTTCTTTATTTACACACTATCAACAGGTTATCCACTTACATATGAGTAGGGCGTCGATGTCATAACCCTTGCATTTTCAACGGGTCCCGCTATTGTTTGACTTCTGCCGGGGTATACTGATACGGATAGGTTATATACCTAGATAGAAGGTAATAGACTATTGGGCTGTGAACAACGGCCGAATTGCAGGAAAGGGCCGCCTCCGAATGAAAGCGACGGTATCTCAGGAATCGCTGTTTGCAGGCCTGCGCCGGGTTCTCAATATCGTCAGCACCCGGACAACGTTGCCAGCACTGAACAATGTCTTGATGGAGTGTGAAGACGGGAAGATCGTGTTGACCACGACCGATCTGGAAGTCTGCATACGTACAACCCTTGACGCTGACGTCACGGAGGCGGGGGCCACAACTCTCCCCGCCAAGAAGTTTGCTCAGATCATTGGTTCCCTCCCGTCCGGCGAGATATCTCTGGACACAGATGACAATCAGCTGACCGCTATTTCGTGCCTGAAGTCCTTCTTCAAAATCGTTGGCCTGGCAGATAACGAATTCCCGCGCGATTCGGAGTTCTCTGAGGAGTGGGGGTTCACCATCCCTGCCGATGAGTTCAAGAAATCGCTGGCCAAGGTGTCCTATGCCAGCAGCACGGATGAAACACGGCATGTGCTGAACGGGATTCTACTCAGCCTCCGTAGTGGTGTTCTGACGATGGCAGCGACCGATGGTCGACGCCTGGCGTTGGTAGAACGGACGCTTGAAGGTGATTCGCTGCCGGATGGGGACGTGATTCTTCCGCCGAAGGTGGTCACTGAACTCGAACGAACAATGCCGAGCAATGGAGACGTCAGCGTCAAGCTCTCGGAGGCCAGAGCGGCCTTTTCGTTCGGTGCCACCTTCATCACATCCAAGCTTGTTGAGGGGACCTACCCGAACTACCGACAGGTGATTCCGGCGAACTTCACTCAGTCGATTGGGATTCCGAGGGAGACCTTTGCGGCGGTTCTGAACCGTGTTTCCATGGTTGTGACCGAGAGCAGTTCCTCTGTGCGGCTTCGCCTGGAGAATGGTGTCGTCACGATCTCTGCGACTAGTAATGAGTTCGGCGAAGCTAACGAGCCTGTGGACGTCTCCTATGAAGGAGAACCGTTTGAGATCGCCTTCAACCCGGTCTTCTTCGGGGATCCCCTTCGGCATCTTGAGTGCGACGAGCTTCTCATGCAGTTCAACGACGAGTACAGCCCAGTCTCAATTGCCGGAGATGAGGGCTTCCTCTGTGTTGTCATGCCCATGCGGGGCTGATGTTCCGTTGCGATCCGGTTACGTTATGAGCCTGCACACAGAGTTGTGCAGGCTTTTCCTTTGGTCCCGCCGATATGGCCGGTTGGGCGAATCGCGTTACCGGTTTCCTACACTGTTCTCGGGATAGTGACATGGCTTACTTGTCCCAGCTCCGACTGCGTTCCTTCCGTAACTACGCATCCCTGGATCTGGATCTGGTGTCCGGATTCAACGTTCTTGTGGGGGGGAACGGTCAGGGCAAGTCCAACGTCCTTGAGGGCATCTGCTACCTGGCTCTTCTGCGTTCGTTCAGATCACGTCGGATCGCTCCGCTCAAGCAATGGGAGTCAGAGGGGTTCTTCGTCAGTGGGAAGCTGTCTGGTCGAGAAGGTGGATCTCCGTCGGCCGAGCTGTCTGTGGGCTATGGCGAGAAGCGTGTTCTGCAACTGAATGGGCAGAGCATTGAAAAGGCCAGTGATTTCATCAACAGCTTCATCTGCGTGACTCTTGTCCCTGAGGACATTGAGCTGGTCACAGGGACGGCTGGCCTGCGCCGGCGTTTCCTCGATATCTTCCTCTGCCAAGTCGACCCCTTGTACCTGATGAATCTCCAGCGTTATCTGGAAGCCCTTCGCTGTCGGAATCTCATGCTGAGGCGTCCGGATAAGTACCCTGAACAGGCCTTCGCGTCTTACGAACACCTCTTGATTGAACACGGTGCTTTCCTGGTGGCGAGCCGAATCCGCTGGATAGAGCTCCTCAATGCCTCTCTGGCCGCACTGTCGCCGCAGCTGTTTCCAGAAACTGATCTTACCGTCTGTGTGGTCTTCTCTCCCTCTCTCCCTCGATGCCTGGACACGACCGGTTCCCAAGCTGATGTGATGGCGTGTTTCTCAGAAGCTCTGGACCGATTCCGTGATAGAGACCTGAATGAGGGAGGCACGCGGTGTGGTCCGCATCGAGACGGGTTTACGTTCCAGCTCAACGGGCGAGACGTTGCCCTGTTCGGTTCTGAAGGCGAACGTCGTGCATCGTGTCTTGCCTTGCGACTGGCGTGCTTGAATCTTGTTCGCGAAAACTGCGGCGATGGACGACCTGTTGTGCTGCTGGTTGACGATGTATTCGGCGAACTGGACCCTGCTCGTCGGGGTGCGCTTTTCGGGGCACTTGCGCAAGCAGACCAGGTTTTCGTGACCTGTACAGAGATTTCTGAAGAGCTGCAGGACCTTTCGCCGGCGGTGTACAAAGTAGAGAACGGCGGCATCACGTCGTGATCCCAGGAGATCCAGGAGGAAGAAGCGCGTGTCAGAGACCCAAACACTCACGCTTTCGGTTGACTGTGGTTCGACAAACCTGAAGGCTGCCGTCTTCGACGATCAGTTTGAGCGCCTGACTGAAGCGTCTGTTCCTGTCGAATACAGCGTTGATGATGGGGTCAACGTGGAGTTCTGTGCTGCGTCCGCCGTGGCCGGATGGCGATCCCTGCTGGACTCCGTGCTGCGTCCGCTCTCCTCTTGGGAAGGAATGATAGGTTGCGTTGCCATCACGAGTCAGGCTCAGACATTCACATTGATTGACCCATCTGGGGAGGCAATCACCCCCTTTTACAGCTGGATGGATCGGCGCGCTGAGAAGGAGGCGGCTGAGATTGGGGCTGCTCTTGGTGGGGAGTTCCATGAGCACTGTAGTTTTTCGTCGCCGGTGCCACAGCTTCAATCGGCGAAGGTGCTGTGGGCGGACAGGCATATGAGGGGGGGGCTTCCTGCAGATGCACGGCTGGTGTCTTTGCCGGCGTTCTTCGCGATGGACCTCGGTCTGCCGAACATCACTGACTCCAATCTTGCCGCGATGGGCGGCCTTTATTCGCTTGGTGAGGGAGGGTGGTGGAAGGAAGCACTGGTCCTGTGCGGCTTGAGGAGAGATCAGCTCCCGGACGTCGTCGCAGTTGGCCAGCGCGTGCGCATTGCTGGTGCGCCGAAGCACCTTGACCCGGAGTGCGACGTTGTGTTTGCCGGCAATGATCAGACGTCCGGCGCCTTTGGGAATGGATGTCACAGGGGTGGAATGGTTGTGACGCTGGGAACGGCGTTGGTTGTCTATCGGTATGCGGGTGAGGAGCCTGGACCATACCACACTGAGGCGTGTTGGGGCCCGTACCCGGGCGGAGGGTACTACGAGCTGTCGACGCGGGACGGAGGATGTAGGGCGTTGGATTGGGCGAGAGAGAAGTTGATGCCCAGGCGGTCCGCTGCTGAATTTGACAGAGCCGCAGACAGAGCGTTGGGAGACGATGGCGTTCCAGGGCATGATTGGTGTTTTTTCTATCCACAGAGGCTGGATGCTGAGACCAGCTGGCAGGGAGAAGGGACCAGTGGTGAACGGGCCCATGCCGTGTTGGAGGGCATTGGCTTTCTGTTGCGTCATCTGATAGAGACCGAACTCAAGGCAGATCGCTCTCCCTCTGAGATAACCGTGACTGGTGGAGGGAGTCACAGTGCTGTGTGGGTGCGGATGTTAGCAGATATCCTCGGATGCCCTGTTCGTCCGGGAGCCGGAGATTCCCTGCTGGGATCGGCCTTGATGTGCGGGGGAAGGCCGGAGAGTGAGGTGGGCCGTTCGACTATTTCAGTGGCAGACGCAGCCCTGCCGCAGAGCGAGCGCAAGGCAGCGTACGAACAGCGGTACAAGATGTGGGTGAACGGGCTCCCGGGGGGCGAGGTATGAGCGATGAGTGAGCAAAGGCATCGATGTAGAAGGGCGTCTTTCCACACGCTGGGGTGTCGGCTGAATCAGGCTGACACCGGGTTGATGTCCGATGATCTTCGTCGACATGGGTACGAGATTGTGCCGTGGGGGCAGGATGCTGATGTGCTGGTGATCAATGGGTGCACCGTGACGGGGCCAGCTACACAGAAGACTCGGCAGGCTGTGAGAGGCGCGCGACGTCGGTGTTCTGATGCCTTCATCGTGCTGGCCGGTTGCCCCGTGGATGTGGCCAGGGGCGAAGAGATGATGGGCACGGGCGCCGATCTGCTCCTTCCCAATCCGGGAAAGGGGAAGTTGAGGTCCTGTCTACCCGGATCCGGATTTGTTCAGGGAATGGCCGCTAGCTCGCCCATATTCGATGGAAAAGGGGAGTCTTTTGTTGAGGAAGGGTGTGGATACTACCCCGAACGCACACGGGCCAATCTCAAGATTCAGGAAGGGTGTGATTTTTCCTGCTCTTACTGCATTGTCCCAGTGGCCCGTGGCCCGGCCAGATCGCGTCGGTGGGATGATATTCTGCGTGAGGCCAGGGAGCTCCTCGATAATGGTCACCGGGAGCTTGTCATGACCGGTGTGAACATCGCCACATACAGAGATGGGGGGCGGGACCTGGCTGATCTGGTCGATGAAATGTGTGAGCTTCCGGGCGATTTACGTCTGCGACTGAGCTCAACCGAACCGGGGCCTGTCCTTCATCGCATCATCGATACCATGGCCCGAAGAGACAATGTGTGTCGTTTCCTGCATCTCCCCATTCAGTATGGTGAAGACGGTATCCTCAATCTCATGAATCGTCGGTACTCCGTGGCCGAATTCCGGGAGTTTGTGGCTCATGCCCGGAGTGTTGTGGACAGTGTGTGCATAGGGTCGGATGTGATCGTGGGTTTCCCTGGAGAAGACGAAAGGGCGTTTTCACGCTGCATGGAGACCATGGAAGAGCTGGCCTTTGATTACCTGCATGTGTTCACCTATTCACCACGACCGGGGACAGCTGCAGCTGACATGCCTGGCCAGGTTGAGGGAGCAACTGCGTCTGTCCGGCACCGGCGTCTGTCCGCTCTGGCGCAGGAACAGTCCATCGGTTTTGCTGAATCCCAGGTGGGGAAGGATCTGGTTGTCCTGATTGAGACGCGACGCGAAGGGAACATTGTGGCGGGATGGTCTGACAACTACCTACGGGTGGAGATAGGTGATCCGGACAACGAGGTGTCGGCCAATGAGTTTGTAACAGCGCGGGTGACGCAGGTCCTCTCGGGTAGACGCGTCGTTGGTGAGCTGGTTACATGAGGAGTTCTGTGTCTGCCTATTCGTGATGGGCATGGGATTCAGTCGCGTTCGTCTTCCTTAGTCCACCAGCTCAGCATCTCAGCTCCCGTCTGTGGGGCCGAGGCATCTCCCCCTTCGTTCCCCGTACCCAACCCCCCTTCGGTTGCTTCCCGAACCGCTGAGGCCACTCTGAGGGCGTCAGACAGCAGACGCTTCACCTCTTCGAGTGGGAGGAGCCTCTCATAGCGTGAGAAGCGCAGCGATTCCCCGGTTGAGAAGAGCCAAAGGTCAGTGTTCTTCCTGAACTGCTCGGCTACTCCAGCCCGAAACAGAATCTGTATTCCCTTCTTGTCACGACCTGTGAGGGTGTTGTTGTCGTTGAAATCAACGTCTTCGCCAAGGGAAACCTGCGGCGTACCCAGGACTTTGTGGATGGCTCGGTCGTGGGAGTCTGCAGGCATGATGCGGAACGTTGGTAGAGGGATGTCGAAACCACTCACTTCAACCACGGTCTGGGTCTCTGTTGGCACACCCTGTGTTCGGTGAATCTGGAGGCGTTCGTACATGTCGATGTGGAAACCTCCCAGCCGGCCGGCAATGTGTGCATCGACTTCGGGGGGATCGACGGGGGACTTGGCCTTTGGACGTATGGATGGACCGTCGTGGAGGCAGGAAAGGCGAAGGTCATCCGCCAGCACGCGGAACATGGCTCTCCTGCGGCAAAGGCGGTGCCAACGCCAAAGGAGCCATGCCCAGACGGACACAACGATCAAAGCACAGAGGATGAGGAGAACTCCCAGGAGGCCGGCAATTTTCACAGAAAGGACCCCTTCGGTAAGGCATTCACCCCATAGGGACGGCTGAGACGTCCTTAAGTTCGCCACAATTGACCGGATCACTTGCCCTTTCCGGGCCCGGAGAAGCGAATGGTGTAGGCGAAATATTCGGCATCAAGGGACAGGCTCAGAATCCCTGCGGCGGACTTAAGGGGAATACCCCCCTTGCGGACGCCTTCTATGGTGACAGGCGTGAGGATTGCGGACGCGTTGGCGGGTACTCCGAGCTGGGCAAGCCTACACTCAGCCTGGAACGGTTTGGAGTTGGGCAACGGAATCAGAGTCCACTCGGAATCACCCATCATCATCCGGAATGCACCATTCGTCACGACAGGTCCAAAATCTATCTTCCGTTGGTGTGTGTTGAGGCCAAGCGCATTGTCGAGGAAGTGCTCCTCAACGTAGTCACCACTCTTGATTTTGCCGTTTTCTATTGTGACCAGGAGTTTCCCACCGCGCAGGCGGTCTCCCTCCAAGTTTCCTTCAGCCCGGATGCGGTATCCCCCCTTGCCCGGATTGTAGAGGCCGTACCGAAGCTCGTACTCTCCACCGAACGAGGTGGGAGGAATTTCCGCTTGGATAGTGACCGCATAGAGCCCTGTTTTGGTGAGGGCGTCCTCTGGCAGATTCATGGACCCGTGGTGGGCAATCTGTTCGCCTTGATCGCCTGTTCTTTGGTGCCCAATGTGGACAAACGGTCGAAGCCCGGGCTCCAGACTCCTCTTGACTTCCCATTCCACATCAACCTCGAAGGTGCCGTCCCCAAGATATCGTCCCCCTATGACGCGGGTAGACACATCACGCTTCCGGCCGGAAAGGTGAGGCGGTCGCGCATCGACGAAGAGCGAGTCTCGGCCTCGGGCAAACCCCACTCTCTGTCCCTGAATCTCCACGACTCCAGCTTCCCCTTGGTGGGTTCGGGCCAGAAAGCCGTATTTGGGGAGAGCGAACCCGTGGACCTGCCAGTTCCCCTCTCCCCGATTTGTCCATACACCGCTCTTTCTGGAGAAACGCGTGTGTTGTCGATAGATGCTGTCCCCAACGAACTGGTGTGCCTCGAGGTCCAGGTGTGAAAGGGTGTTACAGACATCGTGCAACAACCAATATGTCATTACTGCTCGGCGACTGAAGGGACCGTCGGACATGGGGTTTCGCCCGCCAATGACCGTATTGGAGAGGTAATCATCGGTTCCGTATGTGTGGGCGGGATCCTTATCACCATAGCGGTGCCCAAGACCTCCTGCGAGAAGGACAAAGCGACCATGGGTAGCCATGTCATGCCATGGTGTGCGGGTGGCTGCCGTCCCCTCAATACCCCATCTTGACGCTGAGTAGTGGTCGGCTTGGCCGCCATCCAGCGACCCGATAAGGCCGTCGTGGCCGGCTTCACAGAGCATTGGTGCTCCCCGGCCGAGAATGGCCCGGGAGACGTCGAACGCGTCGGACCACTCCCGGAGCGTTCGATTTCTGGTGTAGAACGTGCCATCGCGATCATAGTAGTCCAGGGGATAGATAGCTGAGAAAACATCGATAAAGAGCGAGGTAGGGGAAAGACCTCTCTTGATAAGCGTCATATTCTCTCTGAGCCACGGCATGAAGGCGTGCGGCAACCATCGGTAGCTCTGTGCTCTGCGCCCCTTGTTGAACCACGCCTTCTGTGGCGTTCCATCGCGATTGAAGATGATGTGATCATAGCTGAAGCCCTGGGCGTCGGGGTAGAAATCGATGTAGTTGTCGTGTGGAGCGAAGAGAATGTCGCTCTTACGGCAAGCATCAGCTAGTTTCTTGAACGCCTCCAGGCCGTCGCGGGGGGGGTATATCTCCGGGAGTCGGTAATCATATCCCCAACGTTGCCAGACGTGTTTTACAAAGACCGAGTGGGTGAGCCCGTAGGCGGCCGCCCGTTCGATATCGCTGGTCGCGGCATCGTACGGGCCGCCCCACTGATCAAGGCACATGCGTCCCATCAGGCGCTTTGTCCCTTTCCCTGGCTTGAAGCCACTGAGATCCCGGTAATGGCGGGCCGCAGAAAAAGCGCCTGCGCCTGAGGGAATCAGGAGAATCCGGGCATCGTGAAGTGTCTGGAGTTGGAACAGGTTCTCATCCGGTCTGCACACAAGGGCGTCGGGGTAGATATCAGATGCCTGAAGGAGGCTGAGAGCGTTGAGATAGTCAGCCCCGACGTGACGTGTGGAGAGCTGGAATCCTCCTGCCCGGATCTTGAATGAACTTGGGTTTTCAACCACATTTCCGAACCCCGCGTAGACCCGGTGTATGGTGGCACTGGACGGGCCGATACCAAGCCGTGTGAAGCGTGGCTCACCGCGCGCATTGCGGGTCACTCCCGGCATCGAGAAAGAGACTGAAAGAGCACCACGTACAACCCGAAGATCTGCTCGGACAGGAACTGTCCCTTCGGGCGTATCGAGGGTGTGGTCTATGCGGACCGAGTTCGGGCGGAAGGTGGTCTCAATTCCGGTGATCGTGGCCTCCGAGCGCAGACCACTGGCGGCTCTTCCATCTAGCTCGATATCGAAACCACGGAAGGAGAGCAGTCGATTGTCACCTGCGAAGGAGAGAACGCCATCAACAAGACCGTGCTTCCCCGGAATAAAGGCCACGCCATAGGCTCCGTTCGGCCCCCCGAGAAGAAACGTATCTTCGGCTGACTTACCTGCGGCCGCCTCTTTCGCACGACCTTCGGCCTGACTTGTTCGTGCTTCCCACTCGGCCTCTGAGACAGGTTCCGGTCTCACCCCGACCACGAGCGTCGGAGCCCCCCAGTAAGCGGAATCGCAGGTAGTGTTATTGTCGGGACCACTGCCGTTCCACAGGGAGAGAATGACGTCCTTGCCGGCCAGGTGGTCCAGAGATGCGGTTCCTGACTCCCAGGTCTTCGCCGTCGTAAAACGGGTGAACAGCTGCTTGTCTGTGTCTTGATCGGCTGTTCTGGCCAGAACGCGGAATTCGACTCCGTCGCTGGGCGGTTCTCTCTCTGAGTTGTCGCGGATGGCGGTCTGGAACTCCAAGGCGATCGGTGTCACTTCCGGCAGCTGCAGCCGGTATTCGCAGAAGACTGTCCCTGATCCCTTCCGGTAAGGAGGGTGAATGTTGATGGCGGCCAATTCTTCTCCGCCTCTCTTTACATGTCTCACTTGCCAGGATGTGCCGCTGTCTTGATGGGTGCCCCTCCAACCGACTGGCAGAACCGTTGTGTCGTCCCCGACAGCGATCGATACACGGCCATTCATGAAGCGCTCAAGACCCCATGAACGCGGGGTGAGCGTCACAAGAGGGAGGGTCCGTGCCGACGTGTCCCTGGGAACTGTCGCGGTCTGCAGATCCACGGGAACAAAGCTCTCCCTGCGGAGCCAGTATTCCGGAATGCGGCGCCCGAGGCTGACTTCACCAACCCGTCGACCTCTGTCTGCGTCTCCGATCAGGATATTCAGCCCGAAAGGTGCATCGGGAGATGACCGCTTGCCGAAGAGAGACAACGGAAGAGCCGCCTCGAACGCGTAGCCATCGGGCGTACGTTGACAGGCGAAGCGGCAGGCGGAGAGAGGGAGGTCACGACGGGTGGGATACCCATACTTCGGGATGACGACATCCGGCGAGTCACCGTTTCCGAGAACGCTGACAGCCAGAACGATGTCCGTTTCCTGCAAGTACCCGGAAGAAACCTGATCAGGCGCTTCAGGTGACAGGTAGATGCGTACATAGTCGCTGTTCATGAAGTCAGGTGTGCTGGTATCCCTGCAGCTCACATCGTCATCGCTGACACGCAGGGCCAGGAAGAGCGTTCCATCTCGGTGCCCGGCCCGGAACAGCGCTCCGAAACTCTCCGGGAGGATCGTCCCCATGCTGCACTGATCGGGACCAAGGAAAACGGGGACGGCCGTGGTCCACTCGTCAAGCACTCCATCGACCGTGATTGGGGCTGGGGCGTTCAGGCAGGAATAGCGGCTCGACGCGGGCTGTGAGTCCTGGGCTTCAGACGGGAGGCGGGTTGCGGGTCTGGTCGTCTGGAACACAGCGATTGGATGGAGCCTGACGGGTGTATGTCCGGCAACGAGATCAGCCTGGGCGTGCACCGGATAGTAGGCCGCAAGGGCCCTCTCTTTGGCCTTGGCTTCAAACGTCCGTTCGATGGTCCCTCGGCCAGGCATGTCTACAGGGAGCAGAGCCTCACCTGAGACCTCCCAATCATCGTTCAGGAAGACTGACAGAACGCCTCTGACAGGCACATCGGCCGTCTGCTGGAGAACCACCGTAAAGCGCAATGCCTTGTCGAGGGGAGTCTCTTTCGGGACGCCCTCGATGCTCATCCTCAGGGCTCCCGCCTGGTCCACCGGGGGAGAAAACGCAGCAGCGCGGTGGATGAAGATGCAGAGGAGGGCTAGCGCGACAGGCAATCGCTTCATGGTCACTCGCTTCCGGTTTTGGCGTGGAAAAGGAGCGTATGCTCTCCCCTGCCCCAAAGCACACGGTGGTCTTGATCCGTCACATCAAGGGGGTGTTCTTCCCCGTGTGACTAGTTCACTTGCCCATCGCCCGCAACTGCTGGAGGCAGCGTTCAACGGCTTCCAGTGGCGGGTAGGCATCACACTCGTACTCAACAACGTACCACTCTGTATCGCCGGTTGTCTCGCAGAGAGAGAACACCTCTTGCCAAGGGGTGTCGTCGGCGTCGAAGAGAGGCCGGAATCCATCCCGTGGGTCGTCCTTCACTGCCGCCACGGAGTAGGGCTTGAGGTGGGTGCTTTGGGAGCGCCCGGGATACTTCTTAAGGATGGAGACAACATCGCCGCCGCCAAACCGTGCGTTCCCTGTATCGAGTTGCATGACGACGTCTTTGCGCGTGTTACCAAAGAGCGTATCCCAGGGCTGTTCGCCGTCGAGCTCCGCAAATTCGATGTGGTGGTTGTGGTACCCGGTCACCAGACCGTGTGGAGCGAGTTTCTCCGCGAGTTCGTTGAAAAAAGCGGCAATTTTCAGCCAGTCGTCCCGGGTCTGGCGGAGCTCACCGGGGATTCCGGGAACGATCACGAACTTGTTGCCAAGGATCTTGTTCCGCTCGACGGTGGCCTCAAGCTGATCATCTTGGACCAGATTGTAGGGGCAGTGCCAGCCGCAACAGACCAGACCGAACTCATCGAGGAGCTCGCGCAGATACGTTGCTTCGTTCCTCGGAGGCCCGGCGAACTCAACCCCTGCATAACCCATATCCGCCACCGCCTTGAGCGTTCCACGGACATCATTTTCCAGACCATGGCGGACCGAGTAGAGCTCAAGACCAATCGGGATCGTTGCCATTGAGGGGGCTCCTTGTGTTATCTGCAGGCAGTCGGCACCAAGCCGGTTTCACGGACTACATATACCATCGGGCCCCCTCTTCGCAAGCGTATTCCGAGCGTGGCTGTGAACGCAACAGGGCCAAGTCCCCGGCTGCCCGGCATCAGGCAGTGTTTCCGGAGGCTTGGCCCCGTGTGGAATCCCTGGTTTCAGCGGTCCTCAGGGATTGTAGTTGTAGTGCGGATTCTGCGTGCCGCCCCAATCAGGATTCATCTGGAAGGATGTGCGCGACTCGACATGACCATCAAAGTAGACAACGTTAGCCTGCTTCTGGTGACGGATGACGCCCTTCTCGATCCGGGTCTGGAGCGATGAAACCCCACCGCAACCGCAACCGCATGTGCGACTGGACTTTGCACACGCATTATCGTGGTCCTGGAACATGTAGGTCCGGGTGGGCTCGGTAAAAGACATCAGCATCCGCGTCGAGTTGTCGGCACCACCCGCGCGGCAGTTCCAGCCGTAAGAGGAAACTGGGGGCTTGCGCCAGCTGTGCGGGCTGCTGTCAACGGGACACTTGAACAGCGCTGCGTCTCCGACGTAATCTGATATCATCCACATCCAGGATGAGTTGGTCGGGGAACGCTGGCCACGGCCGTGACAGAACATGTCGTAATCGTCCATATACATAATCGACCCCAGAGCGATCTGCTTGAGATTTCCACCGCAGTTTGATTTCAGGGCCTTGGCTCGGGCCTGCTGAAGGGCAGGCAGGAGCATCGCTGCCAGAATCGCGATGATCGCGATAACGACGAGCAGCTCGATGAGGGTAAAGCGGAAGCGTGGCTTACTAGGCTCGGGCATGGGCTCTTTCCTTGATTTCCGGACTCAGGGAGAATACCGACTCATCGGCCGCTGAGTCTGCGTTTTTACAGGAAGGTTCTTAATTCACAAAAACTTCACAAATGTAATATATGAAGTGTGGAATTCAACTATTGGTGGTGGCTCAGGGCGTGCCCCAGAGGCCGCCTCGCCATTCACAGCCGGCTCCAGGGCCTCCCGTGATGTTGACCTTACCCATCACTCCCAGTCAATCTGCACAACCCGCCAGATGATGTCCATAGTGAGAGGGACGGACAGAATGCCGCTACCCGTGTCGAGTTCGAATGCCAGGTCTGCCCCGGCCGCTGAGACGCGCTTGGGGCCTGAACGTCCGGCCAGGGCGATCTCAAGGACGATCGGGTACGGGGGGACTGGTCCGAATGTGCGTGCGGTTCGCGTGTTGAAGCTCAGTTGTTCGCCGCCGTGGTTGATCAGGAATACCCAGGTACTCTCAGGGGAGACGTGGGGAACGGCTTCCACGTTACCGGCATCCGAGATGATCCGTACGGTTGGGGCTGGCAGGGCCTGAGTGAGGACGTCTCTCAGCCACTCCGCCTGCCAGTAATTGGCGACATTGTCATAGTCACTCCCGATGGGGGCCTCCAGGTACCACACGCTTCCTTTCCCCATCCGTTTCCGGGTGAGGGCGGGGGTCCCACTTGACTCGAAAGAGATGGGACCGGTGGCATGGCCGAAACGCATGCCGTAGGCACAATCGTAGGGCTGGATGGCTTCCAGAAGCGTTTCCGCATCCGTTGTTCGCAGGCGACTGAACGGGCCATGGACGAGCACCGGGGAGCGTTCTTCGGAAGGGGAGAGGAGTGGGAGGTAGATGTGATCCTGCCAGGGGGCATCTTCCCGCTCCACGCCAGTCCAGTCCAATAGCTGTCCGGCGACGCTGGGTATCGTCCCGGTGATCAGAAGGCCCCCACCGGCGCAGACGAAGTCCTTGAGAAGGGCAGCCGACTCGGGAGAGATGGCGGGGTTTTCTGAGAGGATCGCCAGGCGTGTGGTCGCCAGCACATCTTCCAGCGTGTCTTCAGCCGTGATTGCACATGAGTGACCCGCGTCAAGGAGCAGACGATGCATCCCCTGGATGGGAACGGTCCCGGACCGGTCTGCGGCGAACTTGGACATGTCTGAACCATATTGAGATTCCGGGCCGATCACGATTGCGATATCAGCCTGGATGCGAGCGTCCGGCGTCGGGTGTTCAGCGACCACCCGGTCCTGGACATCGCCCATGAAACGGATGGCTCGACGTGACATGGGGTCAAGCCGATTGGTGGGATGGAGGCGATCCCCAAGATACGGCCGACAACCGTGGGCCCAGATCGTGACGCCCGTCTGTTCCAGGCCTGGGAGTGGGCGCGGCGCCCAGTCTCCCCATCCCCGATTGATGATCGTGTACATCACGTCACACGTCCGGTCTGATGTCTGTCCATAGGCAGCGTGGAACGATGCCTGGAGCGATTGAGGACCGGTCGTTGAGTAGTCACAGGTCAGGCAGGTCACGCCCTCCGGCATTCGCTCGGGATACCGGCTGGTGCCGACCCAATTGAATCCCACCTTCATTCCCGGGCTCTGATCCGTGATGTAGCGGCCAACTCGTCCCACGACGTCCCACGCCCGTTCCCGTCGGAAAGCTCCATACGTCCCCCAGGCGGGGTCTTCAGCAGTCAGAGGAATGTCCCGCCCATGCCGGGCCCGGAAATCCGCCTGGCACCAGCGGCAATGGCAGATGCCCATCGCCCCCATCGTGTCAAAGAAGAATCCTCTCACAGGGTAGGTATCGATGATCTCCTGGATCATAGGGAGCATCAGATCATCAGTATAGGGCGTGTAAGGGCACACGGAGACGAAATGGTCCGGGGAGATGTGAGGCCCGCGAGACGGATCCCGGACCTGCGCCCATTCGGGGTGACGACGGCCCCCTTCACCGTCGATACCAAAACTGATGTAGGCCAGAACGTTGATGCCGGCCTGGTGGCACGCAGTCGCGACCTCACCAAAACAGTCTCCACGCATTCTCGGGTGGGGCGTGCCATGCGTGGTCGGGTAGTAAGCAAACCCCGTGTGACATTTGGCAAACGTTATGATCTCTTCGACTCCTGCTCCGGCCAGCTCTGCCGCCATCTCGGACGGATCGGGATCGTGGCCAATGCGGATGGATTCGTGCGAATGGAAGTCGAAATGCCAAGCGAGTCTCTGCATGACAGTCTCCGATTGTCCGGGGGTGATAGACGCGTTTCCTGGGACGGTCAGTGGGCACTATAGCCTCTCCGGCACTCGCTGTACGGGCAGTTGAGTTTGCGGGCCCGCGCGTTACGTTCTTCTGAGCTCGACAGGTGGTCGAACCGGAAAGATCGGGAACGGCGAGGACTGCTCTTGGCTGGACTCAAATACACGTGGTTAGTGACCCGCTGTTCGGGATCCGGGATCCTCCCTTGTCTCGGGGTACTCCTGGCTGCTCTCAGCATGTCAGGGTGCCTGCATCTTGAACAGGCGATCACTATCGAGGCGGACGGATCCGGGACGTTCGATTACCACTATGTCATTCCCCAGAGCGCCCTTCCCGCTGCAACGGCTACCCAACAGCAGCTGGAGCGTTGGCAGGGATTGACACCCTCTGAAAGTGTCTCACGCCTGGATTGGTTCCTCAGTGAGCGGGCGGCCAGAACGTATTTCGGCGGCCCCGGACGCAAACTGGAATTCTACCGATCATACAGCCGAAACAAGCACCGGCATGTGGACATCAGGGTCAGCGTCAGCAGTGTGCACAGGGCGCTGACCAGCGGCCAGTTCGGCCAATTTGCCATCCGCCGGGAAGATGGTGGCGACTACGCATTCGAGGCCGAACTCGTCTCATATCCGGTGGAAAAGCCGCTCACGAAGGAGCAGTTGGCCCGTCTGAAGGCACTCACTCAGGGCCTCAGTCTGCGCTTGCGAGTGACGCCCCCAACAGAGATCCTGACGACCACCGCTCCGGCCGTCCAGGACAGAACAGCGGTTTGGCACTTTGAGCCTGACGCCGATCCGTCCCTTCTGTCACGGACGCCGCAGATTGGGTTGACGTTCAGCGGCAAGGGGCTGGACTGGTAACGCGGGAGGCACCGCGCGCGACAGATGCTGGACAACGGATGCTGAGACTCACCATCAACCCAGTCACACGGAAACGGTTCAGACGTTTCCGGAGTATGAAACGGGCCTATTGGTCGTTTTGCCTGCTCACCGTGCTCTACGGGCTGAGCCTCGCAGCCGAACTCCTCTGCAACAGCGTCCCGCTATGGGTCCGCTTCAGAGGGGAGTCCTATTTTCCCGTCTTGAGGTTCTATCCGGAGGATGTGTTCACGGGCAGCGGCAAGATGACCCGCCCGGACTACAAGGCGCTCAGGCAACTCCCTGCATTCACTGAAGAGCCCGGCAACTGGATGCTCTTCCCCCCTGTTCCGTACGGGCAGTACGAAGTGATCGCGTCCTCGCAGATCGAGGCATCAGAGGACACCACCCTTGTTTTGACCCCGGTTTCGAATGTCGGGGCAGTGTACGTCACTTCGGACCTCAGAATCGTCCGATCCACCGCCGCAGGTTTCTTCTCCGGACAGCCTGATCGGGAGCTGAAAGGGCGATCCGTCGAGCGTTTCTGGCCGTTGGCCGATGGCGTCAAGGCGGGGATCGCGTCGCGCTTCGCGAACCGTGAGGCTTCAGCCATCTCCGCGGCCGGCAACGGCGCCAACGGTGTGGCTTTGCTCATCTCGATGTCGGCCTTTACGCCTCGTCGCCAGGCTCCCAGGACCGTCCGTCTGACGTTGCGAGAACAGGTGGACGTCGAGTCTTCCACTCGAACTCTCGTGTTAGGTCCGGATTCGACTGTCCTCCAGGATCGAGGTGACCTCTGGGGCGGGGCCTCCGCCGAGGCCAGGTCCACACTCTTGAAGTTGGCGAACCGCAGGTTAGCGGTTGGGTCTGACATCACCGAAGATGTGGTTGTGGATGGGACCGCGCTCAAGGCAAGAGCGATTCGGGAGATCGTCCGTTTTCCATTCCGCCCCGTGCGTGGCCATTGGCTGGGAATTGACCACGCTGGTCGAGACGTGTTGGTGCGCGTTATCTACGGGCTCCGGACCTCGATGACCTTTGGTCTTCTCCTCGTGGCCTGTTCGATGTGTGTCGGAACATGCGTTGGGGCGCTGCAGGGGTACTTCGGCGGCAAGATTGACATCACTGCACAGCGCTTTATCGAGGTGTGGAGCGCGCTTCCTTTCCTTTACATCATGATCCTGATGGGGTCCGTCTATGGCAGGAGTTTTGCCCTGCTTGTCTTCTGTTACGGCCTCTTCAACTGGATAGGAATGTCTTACTACACACGGGCTGAGTTCCTGCGCCTGCGGAAGATGCCCTTTGTGGAAGCAGCCCGGTGCCTCGGACTCCCGACCCGAAAGATCGTCTTCCGGCACATCCTGCCCAACGCCCTCGTGCCCCTCATCACCCTCTTCCCTTTCTCCCTGGTTGGGGCAATCGGGTCCCTCGCCGCCCTGGACTACCTCGGCTTCGGCCTGCCTCCCCCTACGGCCAGCTGGGGTGAACTCCTCCAGCAAGCTCAGCAGTTCCGCTGGGCATGGTGGCTGATCTTCTATCCCTCTCTCTCCCTTTTTGTGGTCATGCTGATGGGCGTGTTCATCGGGGAAGGGGTCAGGAATGCATTCGATCCAAAGCGCTTCAGCCGGATGCAATGACCCGGCCGGAGGGATCCTGCCCCAGACGTGTCCAGCCCCAGGTGAGTCTTTTTCCCAACTGCGAATGATTCGCAGTTGTGAAAAAGGACGTGTGGTACATCGCCTCCGTGTGCCTGTGCCCTGAGCTCAAACGGCGTTGGCCTGGGTGGTTTGGCATCTGTTATGCATGGGAACATGGCGAATGGACCGCGCTAATAGCATGACCCGGATACCCCGGAGTGCTTCGGTCCCTCCGTCAAAAGGAGGCGATCCCATGTCGAAACTAGTCTGCCATCTGGGGTTCAATGAAGGGGACGAGTTTGCTCTCCGCGAAGGAGAAAACGTTCTTGGGCGCGGCAAGGAATGCGACATCGCACTGTTCGACAAGAAGTGTTCTCGCCGACACTGTGTCGTGCGGAAACGAAGGGGGTACTACGTCCTTGAGGACCTCGGGAGCTTCAACGGGACGTTTGTCGATGGGCGGCAGATCAGTAAACGGGTCCACTTGCGGCCCGGTGACACGTTCACCCTCGGGACAACCGTGGTCAGAATCAGTAGCAAGCCGATCGGTGGACTGCTTGACCAGGAAGCCGCGAACCTGACCGAAGAGCTAAGCGCCCACGACTACCATCACCTCTTCGACGAGGTGGCTGCGGACGCCGTCAAGTCGCAGAAGCGGCACGGGACGACTAAGAACTCGAAGTACCCGTTCCTGGATGCACTGCGAGGCTGGCTTCATCTTCCCCACCACGCTGCTTAGGGGATTGCCCTGTCTGCTTGTCTCTCTCGACGCTTGCATTGATATTGCCTCGATCGCTCCCCTCGGGGGATTGTGCCGCGTTTGAGCAAGACAGCGAGGAGGGCGGACCTGTGTCAGGAAGAGATGTCCCGGAACGGCCGAACATCATCCTCATCAACTGTGACGACCTTGGTTACGGGGACATCGGCTGCTATGGCTCCGAGCTCCATACCACCCCAGCAGTGGATCGCTTGGCAGAGGAGGGGATGCGGTTCACGGATTTCTACATGGCGGCGCCGATGTGTTCCCCTTCCCGCGCTGCCATGATGACGGGATGCTACCCCCAGCGGATTGGGCTTGAGACCGGGTGTGAAATCTGCGTTCTGCGTCCAGGCGAACCGAACGGGCTGAGTCAGAATGAGGTGACGGTTGCAGAACTGCTGGAGCAGGCCGGTTACGCCACAGAGATCATCGGGAAGTGGCACCTTGGCGACCAACCGGAGTTTCTCCCGACTCGACATGGATTCGGTGCATGGTACGGGTTGCCCTACAGCAATGACATGGGGCGAACCGCGCGGAATCCCCACTTCCCTCCCCTTCCCCTGATGCGCGATGAAGACGTGATGCAGGAGCAGCCGGACCAGAGCGCTCTGACGGAGCGTTACGTCGAGGAAGCTGTTCGGTTCATTCGCGATCACCGCGAGAGTCCCTTCTTCCTGTACCTTGCTCACATGTACGTCCATGTGCCACTCTATGCTCCGGATCGCTTCATGAAGCAGTCCCGGAACGGCAAGTATGGCGCAGCCGTGGAGCACGTGGACTGGTCGGTGGCCGTGCTCCTGGACGAACTGGCGCGCCTCGACATCGAGGGGAACACCTTGGTGATCTTCACATCTGACAACGGTGGAGCCACTCAGCATGGGGCAAGCAACGCCCCGCTCCGCGGTCGCAAAGGGCAAACCTGGGAGGGAGGCATCCGTGTTCCCTGTGTGATGCGCTGGCCCAATGCGATTCCCGCGGGTACGGAGTGTGAGGAGTTGGCCACGGCCATGGACTTTCTGCCCACGTTCGCGCGCCTCGCGGGGGTCGGCGTGCCGACCGACCGACTGATTGACGGGAAAGACATGGGGCCGCTCATGCAGGGAGGGGCCGAGAAGAGTGGATATGACGCCTTCTTCTACTACCGGGAAATGGAGCTGCAGGCGGTGAGATCCGGTGACTGGAAGCTGCATCTGCAGTCAGGAGAGCTCTACAATCTGCGGGAGGATGTGGGCGAGAGTCGGGATAGGGCAGCGGCTGAGCCCGGTATAGTGGCCACGCTGGAGGCCCACGGCGCGCGCGTGGGAGAAGATCTGGGCGATTCCCTGACCGGGGAGGAGGGGGCAAACCGTCGGCCCTGCGGGCGGGTGGAAAACCCGAAGCCGTTGACAGTCTACCGGGACGACCACCCCTACATCGTCGCCCTGTATGATTGATGGGAACGAGTACCAGGTTGGCAACCCCAGTGTGTCCCTGAATTCCGCCGTTGTCGGTGTGGTGGACCTACGCCGGCAGGGCGTATACTGACTTGCGCAGCCTTGGTACTAGAGTTTCCCGAGACGCCGGAGGACGACCAGAATGTCCTCCTCGGATCCGCCGCGCTGCTTGGCCACCCGTTTGGTTTCGGTCTCCAGATTCACCTGCAGCTTCGGCAACTCCACCTGCTGCTCCAGGGACTTGCGCACCTTGGCCTTCGTGTGTTCTTCGGACACGTGGTTGAAGTCGTCGAGAAGCTCCGCAGGCTTGCGGGAGTAGAGGAGGGAAACGGTGACGAACGGGGTCTGACGTTCAGGATTCTCAACCACGCTGTACACCGGCGAAACGTTCACGTTGGAGAAGTGTTGGAGGATATCGTAGAACGGGGTCGGATCCCCTCCCACGGGCGTCTCGTAAAGGAACAGGGCCTCAATCGGGTTCTCTGGAGGGAGCAGCAACGGGTTGATGTTGGCGTTGAGTTGGTCCTCGAAGGGGGTTTCGGGATCGAAATCGAAGTAGGTGAAGTGGTTGAAGAAGGGCCGGGACGTGTAGAGGGTGAAGTCCTCGTAGTCGATGTGTCCGTCAAGCAGCTTGAGGGATTCGTTCTTGTCGGGAATGGCCAGGAACACTCGGAGGGAGTCCACCAGCATGTTGTTGTACTCGTCTTCCGGCACCCGGGACTGAAACTTGAGGGAGTTCGAGAAGAGGACGATGTTTCCCGTATTTCCACTGTCAATCGCCTCGGAAAGCGCCGATTGGAGGAAGTTGATGGTGTTGTTGATGTACTCGGAAGGCTCAAGCTTCGCATAGGGGAGGACAAGGGCAAAGCACGTCTTGTCGTGAGGGCCCAGATCATCGAGGGCAACGAGGTCGGTGAGCAACCCGGACGTAACACCGTTGCCCGTGCCGCCACCGGTCGCACTGAAGACCATGTCTCCACGGACCAGCGCAAGGAGCTCCCGGCGAACGGAGAGATACGCATCGTGGCCGATCTGGGGACTCTTCCGGGAACCCCGGAACTGACCACGGGCCGCGTGGACGACCGCGAGGATTCGCTTGCCGGCCTCGACCTTATTCAGTTCGCTCTCGGAAACGTTGACAATGGTTGCATTTGGGTCAAGCCTTGCGGCCAACTTGCTGCCGGCTCCGCCGATTCCGATCGTCATGCTATGGTCCCTCCAGGAAGGCCGAACGTTTGGGAGCAAACGTGCGAGAAAGTACCAGGCTCTCAAGAGCCTTGGCGCCGTACGTCGTGATGTAGATGTTCTTGCGGTTCCCTTCCTCTCGAATATCGACGAAACGAAGGAGAGAGAGGGAATCCACTACTGCAACTGCGTTCTGCTTGGTGCGCGTGATGCCGCTGTACTTCAAATCGTCGAAGCAATTTGTGATGTTGTAGCGAACCGTTCGATCTTCGGCCTTTGCCGCCCAAAAAAGAACCAGGAAGTGACTCTCCCCCAAGTGGTTAACTTGTTCTTCAAAGAGATCGTTCATGGGCGTTAGCGGATACCGGGTTGGGCGTTCGTGGAGGTGCTCTAGACCACCGTTTTTGTGCTACATGGTACTATAGTATAGTGGGGTGCGCGAGCTGTCAAGCGGATCAGCAAAAAGAGGGGCTAACGCCGTGGAAAAGGGGTTGGAGGAAACGCCTGGATCAGGGAAGGAAGGGGCCCCCAGTCGTGGTGTGGGTGGGCCAGTAATGATTGGTGAAGAACATCTTACAGCGTGAGCTGGCCTTCTGAGACGACCATTGTTTCGTTGTTATGGTACTGCAGTGTAGTAGAGTAGCCTACAGGACAGGACAGTGTAGTATACGTCTCTCGCCATGATTTGCCCCCTTTGGACATATCGACTCTCTATCAACGCCCCTCTCAGCGCCCTCGTCGCTTAGCGTGCCCCGTCGCGTCCGGAGCCCCCCTTCTTCCATGCATCGCCCTTTAAGGACCCCACTTTGTGGGCTAAACTACTCTCGTTCTGAGACTAGCAACGTGGCTTACCCCGGCCACCGGCCCATCCCAAAGGAGCCTGTTCGCATGAAAGCAATTGCCCGTCTGGTCGTCGCCATCGCTCTACTGTCCATGCCGTCTGTCCAGGCGCAGACGGCCCCGGCAAAGGGCAAGCAACCGGCCGCTGCCTCCGGTAAGGGCGGCTATGCCGGGCGTGCCGTGTTCCCCAGCTCTTTCATGCAAGTCCGATACTTCGATGCGGACAAGGATCTCCTGATCGAGGAGGAGGAATTCAAAGCGGGGATGGGGCGGATGGAGACGAATGCCGCCAAGGCCCTGGCCGTCCTGAAGAAGGCGTTTGATACGGATGGTAATGGAGAATTCAGTCCGGAGGAAGGGCGCAAGGTTCGCGAGTTCATGTGGGCGCTGATGGGCGTGCAGCCGTATGACAGAAACCGCGACTGGATGATTACCGACGAGGAATGGCAGGGCGCGTGGGACAAAGTCGGGGAACGTTGCCAGCAGTACAACGAGTACCTCCTGCGACGCTTTGACAAGGATGGGGACGAGGCGCTCTCGCCCGAGGAAGTAACCGTGGCAAAGGAACAGCTTGCCAAGCGCGGGAGGCGTGTTACCAAGAGCAAGCGAGCAAAGAACTGATCATGCAGCCTGACGTGATCCGCTTTGCCATTGGAATCATGCTTGCCGGGGCAACAATCCTCCAGGCCCAGCCTGGCCGTCAGGCGGTCCGTTTCGAAGGCGCTGAGTCGGGCCTCACTCTGGTCAGTCCCGTAGCTCGGACGACGTGGTCGGCGACGAACGGGCGACTGCTCCACTTCTCCGCTCCGGCCTCCGAAGGGATCCCGATTCTCGGGGAGTCAGAGCTTCTTTGGCGGATCGTCTTCGCGGACGGTTCCGAGGTTGACTCGAACGCCTTCCTGGCGCCTCCCTCGGCCGGTAAAATGACCCACGAGTGGCTCGCCGTCGCCGGCCGTCTGGTCCTGACCTTCTCCGCTCCGGATCTCCGTGTGCAAGTCGAGATCATCCCCCGTCTCACATCGATCGATCTGGTGGCTGCGGTCGAGTATACAGCCAAGCCGCTGTTGCGAATCGACGCTCCCGCCGTGTTGCGATTCCCTCCTGAGACCGTGCGCAGCGTGACCTTTCCGCAACGGGCCGGCAAGTCGGTCGGCGTGTGTTTTTCCAAGTCCTTTTTCCGGCGCCAGAACGTCAGGGATGCTACTGCTTACGGCCGAACCGCCGTGGGCCCTGGGCCCTACAAGCACCTATTTGGGGAGGGCTTGCACCAGCTCGAGGACGCCCTATCCGCCACTTCGCTCCGGGTGACGCCGCTCGGCCGGAAGTGGTTCCCGGAAGCCGTGATCAAGACGATCGAGGGGCATGCGATGGTCATCAACCGCCCGCCCGCCGCGGGGCACATGCCGCTGGTCTTGGTGGAGAGCGACAACGGTCCGGCGCTCTGCGGCAGTGATCTGGGCGGAACCGGGCTGCTTCTCCGTTTTACGGGGAAGGGAGACGGTCGCCGGCCGGACTTGGATTCGCGCAGCCAAACGGCCATGGTTCTTGAGGCCAGCCGGGCGCTCTCGATCCGCCGCTTAAACGCCTTCCAGGGGAAACGACTGGCCGTCATTGCACTGCACAACGGTCCGGAGAACGGCGGCTGGACATCTACGCCTGTTTCTCGGTGGAAGGACCTCCTTTCAGGGGCTCCTTTTGTTCGGGCATGCGGAGCGGTCTACGAGACGATCACGTCCGCGGCTGCCTTGCGCCAGGCTCTTTCGGACGACCGCTTCAAGATGATTTTGAATCCTTATGGTGAGTGGTTGCCCACCGGAGACAGCACCACTTGGGAAGCTGACGTTGCGCGCATCCGGGATTTCGTCAGGCGTGGCGGGATCTGGTGGGAAGTGGGAGGGTATCCATTCTACTACGTCCTGACGCCGCAGCCCTTTCTCGCATATTCAGAGCAGTATCCCTCGGCGAATGCCGATTTCTTCCACCTCGACAGCACAGCCGGTTCCCTGGCCATCTTTGGTGTGCAACCGGTTCTCACCGCACCGTGGACGTCGGCCTCGTCGTCGCCCCGCTTCCTCACTCCCGCGTCCCTTGAGACGGGAGGAGACGAGAGGGGAGGCTACTTCACACATGGTTGGCACGCTGCGGTTGAGCCTGGCGATACGTGGCGTTCTCCTCCTGTACGGCTGCTTCCCGGGCCATCGGCCCCGGAAGCGCTCTCGCTCTACGGAGCCGCGATTGGCTTGAAGACACCTTTGGCCGAGAAAGTCCCTCCCGCAAAGCTGTCTCCTCTCTGTGGGGCCGTTCTCGTTCGTCTGGGGGGCCGGACGGCCGCTGAGCAGATCGCAGCCCTCGACCACCTGCCGGGTCGGAGCATCGTCCACTTCCACGAGTACCTGCACGGCGGGTTCGACAAGCAGTACCCGGACCACCTGCCGCCGCGGGTCTCATGGGGGACTCCACAGGACCTCTCCACCTTCTACCGGCGTGGTCAGGAGTTGGGGCACCTGATGATGCCTTACACGAACGCGTCGTGGTGGTGCATCGGTCCAAAAGGCCCGACGTTCCTGCGGGAGGGTGAGGACCCGCTTTCCCGCACCCGCTCCGGCGGGCTCCAGAGGGAAAGCTACGGTGGCAATGAGGGGTACCGCGTCTGCTTTTGGGACCCGGCTGTGCAAGCGGCGCACCGAGTGGTTCGTCGGCAGATGACGGTCACCTACCCGAGCGATATCCTCCTGCAGGATCAGGTAGGAGCCCGGTCGTGGCGTTGGGACTATCACCCGGCTGCACCCACCGAAACAGCCGGCCTCGACGGCATGCACAGCCTTTCCATGGAAGATGCCCGCCATGTGCCGCTGGCGACTGAAGACGGCTACGACCGGGTTATCGAGTTTGAGACCATGCTCTGCGGAATGGGCTGGGCCATTGTGCCATCCGGAGCGCGCCATGAACGCTCGATGAATCGCCTCCGGTTTCCCAATGACACTTGGGCCATCTTCCCGATGATGCAGTACCTGGCTCATGATAAGGCCCTCTTCACGTTCCATGACCTGGGGCATTTCATCACCGACACTGAACGCCTGGCTTACGCCGTCGGGCTCGGTTACTCTTTGAGTCAGCGCACCGACCTTGGTGCCCTGAGACGGCCCGGCCCGCGCCGTTGGCTCTTCTGGCTCGACGCGGTTCAGAAGGGGCTCTGTGCCCGGTACGCGGGACAGCCCCTGCTCCAGCACAGATACCCCTTCGCAACTGAACTCGACCCAACGGCCAACCATACGCTCGTCGCCCGGTACCCCGAGGTCGTTGTCGTGGCGCGTACGGGAGGCCCCCCCACAGACCTTGCTTCCGCACTGACCGGCACAACCGTCGAACCGCCCCCGGAAGCTGACGCGATGCTGACCATCCCGGGGCCCGGCTTCTACGCGTGGGGGCCGCAGGTTAGAGCCGGCGTGGTTGTCCGCCCGGGAGCCGCCTCTGGTGCCCCACTTGGCTTCGTTATGGAGAAGACCGTTGGGGGCTACTCCGCAACGCTGCTGGCTCCGCCGTTCAGCAGGGCACGCATTCCCCTCCCTTCCTCTGTTGGCCTGCCCGCAGGAAGCATCCGTGAGCTTGTCCCCGACAGCGGTACACAGACTGGCCCCGTTCTCCCTCTGACCCTTACCCGTGCCTCTGCCCAGTGGGCTGAACTCGTACTGCCGTCAGCGTCGGCTGCCCGCGGGGCGATCGCCATGCCGGACGAGGCCGGCCGCGAGCCCCCCGCGGAGTGGACCGCGTGGTCGACCAGCATTGCCGTCATCGACCCGGGTGGTGACGCCCCGACCTCATGGGTCAAGGCGTCGGCTGCGAGCTTGTTCAACGCCCTGCAGGCAAGCGGGAAACTCAAGCGCCTCGGGCTCAGCATCACGAGACTGCGTTCTGCCCAAGCCGTCCTGACTGCTCTCCGTGCGTCGACGTCCGAGCGTCCCTTCGCGGTTATCAACCCGGGAGGAGAGGTGTTCTACGCGCCGGAGCTGGCTCAAGCCGACGCCGTCCTTGACGCCATTCGCTCCTACGTCCGGACCGGCGGGATCTGGTGTGAGACTGGCGGGTACTCGTTCCATGTCTGTGCGGCCCGCGACGACAAAGGGGGCTGGAAGAGGAAGCATGTGGGCCCAGGGGGGGCTCGACGTCTGGGGTTTGCGTGCAAAGGGCTTGATGTGAACGCGCCTGTTCAGGCGTGCAGAGTGACAGACGTGGGCGAGAGCTGGTTGGGGCCTGAGAGATCCACTCGGTTGCGTGCCGCTCTCGTCGGTGTCCAACGACCATTCGCAGGGGGACGCGAAGATACCGTCCTCCTCCGTGGCACCCGGGACGGCTTCCTGTCGGCCATCCGTTGTGAGGGTTGGGGGTGGCTGTGGCGGATCGGAGGGTTCACGCCCCCCGAAAATGTGGTTCAGGACGCCATTACAGGTCTTCTGGAGCACCTTTCTGCGTCTCCCTGGCCCCGACCCCGCCTTACGAACGAACCGCGTCTGTGGCGCGTTAAACTGACGCAGGAGTAGCGTGGAGCATTCCATGACCGACCCCATCGCCTATGTTGTCGTACCGTGTTACAACGAAGGAACTCGCCTTTCCCCTGCTCCCTTCCTTGCTTTCCTGCGCGCCAATCCTGCCTGTCGGATCTGCCTTGTCAATGACGGCAGCACGGATGGCACTGCTGAGCGAATGGGGGAGATTGCTGAGCAGATTCCCGAACGCGTGATGATGCTGGATTTGCCGGTGAACGTCGGCAAAGGAGAAGCCGTCAGGGCCGGAGTGAACGCTGTTCTCGCCGAGAACAAACCTGATTACGTAGGCTACTGGGACGCCGATCTTGCCACCCCTCTTACCGAGTTCCCGGCGTTCCTGGCGTCGGCTTCGGAGCAGGAGGACCGCCGTTTCATCTGCGGCAGCCGCATCTGTCGGATGGGGGCTGACGTGCGTCGTCATTGGTGGCGGCACTACTTCGGCCGCCTGTTTGCCACGGCGGCCAGTCTTCTCCTGCATCTGCCTGTATACGACACGCAGTGTGGGGCCAAACTCATCCAGGCGGAGCTTGCCAGGGAGCTGTTTTTGGAGCCCTTCATCTCTCGCTGGCTCTTCGACGTCGAGTTGATTGCCCGCCTCATTTCCACTATTGGCCATGCCCGGACGAAGGACGCCCTGTACGAGTTGCCCCTCAGCGTGTGGGAAGACAAGGGGGAGTCCAAGGTGACGTTCGGTTATCTCCCCCGAGTCCCCTGGGATCTCTGGCGCATCTCTCGTGCCTACCGCGGCGCACTTCGCCAGAAAAGTCAGGACTGACCGCCTCCTGGACCGGTGATCAGCCAGGGGTGATCAGAAGCAGCACCAGAAGGGCCAGGAAGAGGGCAGCCGTGGCGAATTTGACCGTGGCTGCATGTTGGGCAAGCCATTCGCTCAAACGCTGGCTGGTCATGCCGCCACAGGCCGCGGTGAACACAACGATGAGGGGGGCAACGAACGCCACGTTGTAGATCCCGAGGTACCCCAGTGCGCCGCTTCTGTTCCCTCCTTCGCGCAGCATGTACAGGATGGTTGGGGCGTACACTTGCCCTGTGCAGGCGAGTTCCAGCACCGACACGGCGACCCCCGCTGCAAAGGAGGCGATCACGAAGCGCCGGTGTCGCGCGCCCGCCCGGACCACTCCCCGAATCCGTTCCTTCAGGGCCCCGGGCAGCTGCAGCGCCATCTCGGCCATGCGCCCCTTCAGGCAGAGGATGCCGTCCCGGACGCTGAGTACCAGAACCACGGCCACGAGCCCTGCCATCGCCCATCGCAGGATGGATCCTGCCACCTCGAGGGCAGCAATGCGTCCCACGACCTCGGCCAATCCCAGCCCCAGCACAAAATAGGTTATGAAGACCGCCAGAATGAACGCCGCGGCGACCTGGGCAACTTCGCGGGGCCGTCGGCGGGCGATCTGAAGGTATGAGAGCAGGAAAATCATGGTGGCAAAGGCGCACGGATTGATGCCGTCGAGGAGGCCGGCCCCGAAGACCAGGGCAACGCTGAGGGAGTCGAACCGTGCCTCGATGGCCTGTTCAGACTCAACCAATGCCGCTTCATCTACCTCTGCCCAGATCACCTGATCCATTGCTGTTGCATCTGTCAACAGTCGTCCCAAATGGTCGATGGTGATGTCCGCTTTGACCAGGCCTCCTGCGGCACAGAACAGTGCGGGCGCCACCAACCGTCGCTTCTCAGGTATGTCGAAGCGTTCACACAGAGCTTCGTTGAGCCGGATTGCTTCTGAGCTCTCGATGCGGTGTTTGGTGACCGCCAGCTCCGGGAACAGCTCACTGAGGTGCGTCAGCAACCGATTAACCCGCGCGCAGTCGGGGCACCCGGCTTTCGTGAAGTAGACCAGTTGCAGTGCCTGGGACCTCCTGCTTTTCGCCTCGTTGTGGTCGATGGGGGGAAGGGAAACGGTGAGAGGACCCAGATCGTCGCGCGGGATGTAGGAGGTCATCGTTACGCTGCCTTCGGCCGAGTCTGCTGTCTCGGGACGCACACTGAAGTGCTCCTCGATCTCCCTGACCGTCCCTTCAGGCAGATTCGCCTGATCCAGGTAGGGCAACAGAGGGGCGAAAGCGGGGCTCATGCGCTTGTAGTTGTCTCGCAGGAATCGCCCCACGCGTTTGCCAACGGCTTCCTGGTCGGGCACGCTGTCCAAGGTGCGGGTGAAGGCGTGCAGGTCGATGGGAACATGTCCCTGGAGCAGCGCAAACATCGCGTCCATCCGGATCCTTGGTACGGAATCCTCCACAAGGACCTTAAGTGCTTTGCGCTCCGGCTGGGAAAGCGTGGATCGCGAGCTCGTAGCGTGCCAGGAGTACGGGTCCTCAACGGTCTCTTTTTCGTCGAAATAGTGCACCCATTTTCCCCCGTCCCGCAGGGCGATGTTCGGGATCACAGCCCGGACCTCGGGCGCGGAGTCCAGGACGCGTTCGGGCAGCGCGGTTCGGTACGCTTTCGGAGCGATCTTCCCCAGCGCATGCAGCGCGGCTCGGCGGTGCCAGATGTTGTTCCCGGCTGCGAGTTTGATGAGCGAATCTGTGTCCCGAGTTTTGCCGCAGTGCTCAAGCAGGACAATTGCGAGCGTTTTCAGGGCGACCGTTCCCTGCCCTTCACAGATCTCAATGAGCAACCGGCTGAGTCGCCGGTCCCCCCGAGTCGACTGGATCCCTGAGAAAACACTCCACTGGCAGACTTCTTTCGGGCCCAGGCGTGCTTCGTCTCGTCCGAGCTCGGAGAAGATGAGGTCCTGCCACTTCCTCTCTCGCAGCAGGGACCCGATGCCCCTGACGGCTTCCTTGCGGACTTCGGGGCCGGGGTCCCGAAGCAGGGCCCCCCCGAGTTCCAGCGCTCCCTTCTTCCTGCCGACCTTGGCCAGGACTCGAGCCACGCTCAAACGATCGCTGACCGCTCGACCCGGGAGCTCCTTAAGCAGGAAAGGCAACGGTGACCCATCCCCCATACGGGTGAGGGCAACGGCCGCGGCGAAGCGAATATCGTCGTCCTCGCTGTGTTCGGCATGTCGCCGGATCGCCGTCAGCAATCCTGCCGGCGTTGTTCTCGTCTCTGGCTCTGTCGTCGCTGCCGCGGGCGTAGCTTTCCCGTCCCCGAGGAACGTACTGAACAGATCACCGAGCCCCGGCGTGGTCGACGGTTCCCCTTTCTTGCTGGCCTGCTTCACCGAGGCTGGTCCCCCTGCCGAGGGCTCTGCGGGGAGGAAGGCATCGAATAACTCGGACAGGTTGCCTGCTTCCTCTCGGCTCGTGGCCGTACCCGTCTGCTCGCCCAGGTCCCCGCCATCATCATCATCGTCGTCATCGTCATCGTCATCGTCCGCACCCCAGACGATTCCCCCTCCTGTGTCCGGGAGGTCACCGAAGTCGTCGCCATCATCACGGATAGCCCCCAGAACTGTCCGGATCCGAGGCTTGCTGTCGCCTTCCAGCGCCCGGGAAAGCACGTGGCGGCTCGCCGGCTTGCCCGTTCCCTGGCGGGCTACCAGTGAGAGTGCGGCGCAGGCCACATCATCGTCGCGATGACCAGCCAGGACGCGGGCCATCATGAGCCCCCGTTTGCCACATTTTTGCAGGCCGGAAATGATGTTGAGGAGGATGGTTGGATTGGTCGAGGAAAGGGGCTCTATGAAGCTCTCTGGGAGCGGGTCCTTGAGCTTGCCGAAGGCGGCCACAACCGGCCCCTTCAGCCCGTCTTCGCGGTGAAAAAGCGCTTCAAGTTCCTTGGCGGCATTCTTCGCTTCGAGTTTGGCCAGGGCGTCTACGGCCGTAAAACGGACAAACTCATCTTCGTCACTGCATCGTTTACTGACTTCGTCCGCGAGCCCCTTCATACTTAGCTTAGCCGCGGCTTTGAGGCCGGCTACACGCACGCGCCAGCGTGTGTCGTCGAGCGCTTTGCGGACCCCCGACTCAGCCTTCGTCGAGCGCAACCGAGCCAACCCCTCCAGGGCAACAATCACCAAGTCCTCTTCCTCGCTTTCCAGGTAGGACATGAGGACCAGCAGGGAACGTTTGCTGCGGATTCCTCCCAACGCCCGAACCGCGGCGAAGATGACGTCGAAATCGCTCTCGTCCTCGAGGTGCCCCTGGATGGTGGCAACCACGCCGCGGCGTCCGACAGCGGCCAGCGCGTCGACTGCTGCTTCACGGATCAGGGGTTCGCTTTCTCCCAGTAGATCCTGCAGGATCGGGAGCGCGCGTCGACCGATTGCTTCCAGGTCACGAACCGCCTGCAGGCGGGTGTCCAGGTTGGCAAAGACGAGGCGGTGCGCCAGGACTGCAGGATCGATACCCGTCGAGTGTGGGAGAAGGATCGCATAGCGCAGTTCCCGAACGGCCTCGCGAACACCCAGGGGGAGGTCCGGCGACGTCGCGAGAAGCTCTGCCAACACGGCGGCTGTTCCCGCTCCTCCCAGGTGGAGCATCTGTCTCGCGCGGGCTGCCCGCCCTCGGTTGTCACTGAGCAGCTCCGAAAGCAGTTCCCGGACCTGCTCACGGGTCAGCCCCGCATACATGGTCGTCTGGCGGCTTTCTTCCTCCTCTCCGGCCCACGCCAACCAGCGTTTGAGCGCGGGCTGGTCCGCACCCAGTCCGTCTCCGAACCACGGATCGAAGCCAAAGGTGTCACCAGCCGCCTCTTCCAGCAGATCGAGGGCCCCCAGCCTCACCGGTAGCTTCGGGTGGGTCAACAGGGCAGTCAGTTCCGACCGAGGGAACGTGTCGAGCTCAAGAATCGCCCGCCGAATCGTTCCCCGGTGTTCTTCCTCCCCAAGGGCTCTAACGACATCCGGCCACTTGTCTTCAGTCAAGTCGCCTTCGCGTACAGACGCAAGCAGACTATCGACTTCCTGCCTGCGTTTTGCTTCGGGGGAAGCGCCCCCCAACTGGGCGTTCAGGAGCTTCTTGAGGGCGTCTGCGTCGAGAAAGCCATCCACACGGGACCGGATCTGTCCATCCGCAGAAAGCAGGATGATGGTCGGCACGGCTTCGACCAGATAGTGGGCCGCCAGATCCCGGTTGCTGCTGCTGTCCAGCTCGACCAGAGCGTAGGTCGACAGAAGAGCTCGCAGGTCTTCCCGAGCGAGAACATCGTCCTTGAGACGGTGACACCACGAACACGACGGGGACGAGAACAAGGCAAGCATCGGGCGGAACGTTTGGTCAGCGGCCCGCATGGCGTCCGCAATACTCCTGTGCCAGACCGGCTTGGCCGGGGCGGCGGTTGGTGCCGGTACCGGAGGGACTCCCTGGCCCCACAGCTCCGGGAGCTGTCCAGGAAGTATGAGTGCGCCGACCATCGCTGCAATGACGACGAGGCGATTCGGGAGGACAACCAAACGTCCTCGCCCAGCCTGCTGCGAGTCGGTCTGTCCGGATTGGCTCATTGGCTCAGTGAAGAAGTGCATAGACGAGGACATTCACGTTTACATCAAGTGCATTCTCGATTTCGTTGCCGCCGCAACAGCAGCAACCCGCCGCATGTTCAGTGTCATTCAGCCCGTGTGAAGAGTAGACACACACGATCTTGCCCTTTATCTCCAAGCCCTGAAGTCGGGCCGGTTCCGCTGGATGGTGGAGCTCAAGGCGCTTGATCGTCTCGACGGAGCGGAAGATGGCATGATCCATGGGGATCTCTTTCATGGGTGCCTTCTCAAAGACAGACGCCATCTCCTTCTTGAACGATCGGTCCCACTTCTCGCTTGAGCACCCCGCAGAGGCGAGCAGGAAGCCCCCATTTTCCAGGTAGCGCTTCAGGTTTTCCCGCTCCTTGGCGGTCAGATGGAAGCCGGCCTCGCCTGTCATGACGACGAAGGGGTACTTGAAGAGCTCGTCCGCGGCCAGTTTGACGCTGCGGAAACGCCGGGCGGTCCCGATAGCCGTCTTCCTCTGAACGGCCGTAAGGAATTCATCACTGAAGCAGCGCGATGTGTGCGTCCCCCCGTAGATCAGGTTGCCGCACTGTATCGGTGCGTCCTTCCCTGACACCGGGAGCACGATCGTCATCCCGGCGAGCAGCATGTATCGGGAAACGCGGCGTGGGTTCCAGTTCATTCGTTCAGGTCCTCCGAAAAGTAACGCCTGACGGCCTCTTCATACTTCGGGGGAACGGCCTGTCGACGCAATGCATCGGCCCCGATTTGTCGTTCAGAGGTGTCTTGAATCCTGTCCTCCTCGGGGGGCGGCCTGCGACCGGCTGCACCAGCCGGACACTGCTTGCCGGCCCCGCCTCCCCCTGATGTCCGCTGGCTCGTCGCCAAACCATGCCGGGGGCTCCCGATCAGTGGTACGTTCATCGGTGAGTAGGCGTTCATCGCGTAGCCACTGCCGCCCCCGCTCGCCCCCCCCCATCCACTCGTTCCGAGACCGGATCCCAGCTTGCCAAGTCCACCTTTGCCCATGGCGTCAAGTACCTGCTGCAGGGTTGAGCTGAGCCCTTTGGGGACCTTGAAAGCAAGCTTGCACTGAGCCAGCCCCCCGAACCCGGTCCCGCCGCAGTCGTCGAGCAACAGTTTCAGCTTCTCGAGCGCGATTTCTGCGTGTCGCCTGGCTCCACCCAGATCCCGATTCTCGGCCGCCGCCGCGGCCTGATGCATCAGGTCCGGGATTTGCAGTTCACCGACTGCTGCCGCAAATGCCCTGGCGCTGTCGCGAAGTTCGACGAACTCATCAGGGAGTGCTTCCGCTCGTTTTCCGAGCTCGGAGACGAACGTCAGGAGATCCTCCCGGATGGCGCTCTGGATGTGTGCGATAGAACGCATCAGGTCGGGATCCGTCAGAGCCTGGTGCTGCGCCATTCCCGTCAGTTTTCGGACCAGGTTTGTCTGCCGCTGCACGATCTCCTGGTACATTCCCACACACTCCATGACCCGACCGACTGAGGCCACCATCTCTGCCCGCCGTTCCTCCTTGGCCAGGGCCGTTCGCCCTTGCCCCAGTTTGGCCAGGAGGTCCTTTGCCAGCGTTCCCATTTCAGCCGGTGTCCCGCCGCCTGATCGCTCCAGCCGCAGGCGGGAGTGATGCAGGTCGGCGAACGTTGACCTCAGCGTATTGGCGAGGTCCTTTTCCAGGTCGAAAGCGGCGACGTCGTCTGCCAGAGCCTGGTGCAGCGTTTCAGCCGCCTGCAACGCTTCGGCCGCCCGTTTGGCCTGTTCCTGCAACGCCTTTTCATCGGCGCCCTCCTGCCGGCTCATCTCCTCCAGCTTGCGGAGTTCCTCCATTGCTTTGTCCATTGCTGCTGCTGCCGCCCGATACCGTCCGACGAGTTCTTCGAGCGTTGTCTGGAGTCGCAGCGATGCGGCGTAGTCTTCATCCGAGATGATCTTGACCCGCGCGATCTCCGAGGCCGTGACGCCGGTCAGGTCAGGGTTGGAGTCTCGTGCTTCCAGGTAGAACTCCAGGACATCCCCGGGGGTGACTCCCAAGCGTTCCAGGTGCACGCGTTCCTCGACGTCCATCCGTCGCATTCCTCCAGCCTTGGCCAGCGGCAGCAGGCGATCCCGGTAGCCGCGGACGCCCCGTCCCACGTCAGCCCGGCGCAGTCCGAAGTCGTCCTCGACCGTGCCTCTGAGCGCGAGAACAGCCCGGGGTGTGGCCAAGGCGAATGGGGGCGGGTCGTTCAGACTCACCGACGGTGGTGTGTCAGGCAGCGCCGTCAGCTGGAGAATGAACGGTTCCTCGCTCTCTGTCCCGCGGGCGTCGCGTACGGTCACAGAGGCCCGACTGGTTTGTTCCAGTGGCCATTTGAACGCGACGGTGTGTGTGCCAATCCCCTCCCCTGCGTACTCCGCAAACGGGTCCGCTCCTTCCCCTGCTCGCAGGCTGAGAGCCCCATCGGCCAGTGGCCGGTTGCTCGTGAGGTGCAGCTCAACGGAGGAGCCTTTCACTGCCCGGATGTCTTCTCCGCTGAGCGGCACCTCACGCCGCATTTCACGTGTGTACTCCGGCGGGGCCACAAACAGCCGTGCCGCGGTGATCTCGGGTTTCAGCAGGATGGTTACGTGGCGCCAGGTCGTCCGGGCTCGGCCGGCTCGGAAGCAGTACGATATCGGAGATACCACGCCCTCCAGACGTTGAGCGTATCGACTCTCCCCTTCCTGGAAACACGTCGCACGGTGTTCCGCGGCACCACCATACCGCGTGACGAGGAGAACCGGCTCCGTGAGCTGGCCACCGGTCACATCGACGGCCAACTCGACCGATCCCCCATAGACCACCGTGGCGGGGTCCGGAGTCACCTCAAACCGGTAGTGGGTGTAAGGCGGAATATCTCGCTGAGGAAGAACAACGCGGGGCAACACCACCTTGGTGATCGGCCACCCGACCAGCGCAACGGCCGCAACCACGACTGTCCGGATGGCTACGGCCCGACCCCGTCGCCGCAACTGAGTCCTGGGCCAGGCCCGGTTCATTGGCGACCGCCCAATAGCTGCGGTGGCCCTCTGAACGCTTGTCCTCGTTAGGTACGCGAGAATTCCGGCTGCCTCCGGCCGTTCCCCGCGGCCGCCCGCAATCAGCTCGAGACCACTCAGCACGGTGTGGCGTCGGTCCGTTTCCTGCTGATCAATCCGTCTTGCCGCATCCTTATCTGCCAGACGGGAGACCTCCCAGATCTTCCGGGCCACCATCGCAAGCAGGGCGGCAATGGCTGCCAGCCCGGCCCAGACTCGGGTCAGTGCGGGCAGAGCGAACAGGAAGTCGGCCACCGCCAGTGCCGGAATCACCAGTAGGGCGACCCCCGTGGTCCGCAGCAGCAGGGCGACCAGGAGCCCGCTCTGCCAACGCCGCCGCCGTTTCCTGAGGGCGTTGAGGAACGCTGTCTGCAGGTCCCCTCCTGCCCCCGACGTCACGTCCACTGATTTTGGTCGTGGTTGAACTGTTTCTGGTAAGCGCATACTTCCCCACTGTGGTGCTGCAGATGGCGCAGTGCGTACACGATCTGCTCCAGCCGGATCCATTCCTCCCCGTCCGTGCGCCGGTCGAGGCCCTCTTCGGCGCACGTGTCGATCCACGCCATCGTCATGGCACGCGTCTCTTCGAGGTAACTGAGCATGCTCTCCGCAGAGGGCAGATCCGCTTCAGCCATTCTTAGATCCCGATCGCCACCCGGAAGGGGGCGTCTGTCCCTTCAAGGACACCAGGTACGCGGCGGTTCTCAAAGCGCACCTGTCCATCCTGAGCCAGGGCGCGCAGTACCTCGTAGACCATCATGTCTTTCTGGGGGGCCTTCCCGTCCGGCCAGAGACTTGCCGTGGCATTCTTGAGCTTTGAGCGCAGAATTCGGTTGGATCAAGCGGTGTTCTTGAGGATGTGCAGCGCGATCTCGATTGGAGCCGGTCTTTTGCGCAGGGCAGCGCGTGTCTTTCGAGACAGTCCAC
>Ga0209249_1000236_pt1 | contig 73773 bp, 54 predicted proteins | sample SaaInlV_200m_DNA_4_FD_184653 | JGI IMG/M metagenome (GOLD analysis project Ga0209249, IMG submission 184653) | Marine microbial communities from expanding oxygen minimum zones in the Saanich Inlet - SI037_S3LV_200m_DNA (SPAdes) (version 2) | ecosystem: Environmental > Aquatic > Marine >... | reverse complement strand
TTTAAATAAATTAGTTTATTCGAAAAACGTTGTAGAGTTTGTTACCGTGGCAAATGAATACTGCGTTACAATTGAAAAAGTAAGTAATTTTAGTGTCGAAGAAAACCTTCAAAAATTGCAAAAAATATTGCCATTACTCTATTTAAAAGCATCGTTGTTGCCAAAAAACGAAAAGGTGCTTGACGATGAGCTTGAAAAGTATATTAGTGAATTGGACTACAATGTTTTACACCAAAAATGGGCGCAGGTATTAAAAGAACACGACAGTTATTACGAAGTTTTTGACCCCGGTATCCAGTTTGGAAATGAAACGCTTACCGCAAGTATTTCGGAAAACCTGGTAGATATTTATCAGGATTTAAAAGATTTATTGACGGCTTACAGTATTGGTAACGAGGATGTTATGAATGATTCGTTGTTTGATTGCAAATTACATTTCGAAGATTTTTGGGGACAAAGTTTGGTAAATGTTTTTAGGGCAATTCATATGCTGGTGTATAGCGATGTTGATTTTACTGAAAACGAAAAAGAAAACGATATTCAACCGGGAACCGGAAGTCCAAAATGGCTCGATAACTTCTGGGGATCGGAAACAGATGAAGATACAAAAGATGTTTAAAGAAAGTATAACAAAAGAAGAATTGACCGATTTGCCATTAAAATGGTTTAAAGGTGAGATTGTTTTGGTTGATACCCTGGAAAAGGTAAAATATGCTGCAGGAATCCTTAGCAAACAAGCGGTAATTGGGTTTGATACCGAAACGCGTCCTGCTTTTAAAAAAGGAGTTATTTATAATGTTGCCCTTTTACAGCTTTCAACTTCAAAACAAGCGTTTTTATTTCGATTAAATAAAATAGGTTTACCTGCTGAAATACGTGATATATTTGCAAATCCGGAAATTATAAAACCAGGGGTTGCAATCCGTGACGATATTAAGGGCTTAAAAAAATTTAAGAACTTTAAAGCGCAGGGTTTTATCGAATTGCAAGACCATGCTAAAGAGCTTGGAATCCAAAACTTCAGTTTAAAAAAATTAACGGCCATTGTTTTGGGTTTTCGTATTTCAAAATCGCAGCAGCTCTCGAATTGGGAAGCAGATTCACTTACCGAAGCGCAGCAAATTTATGCTGCCACCGATGCATGGACGGCATTGGAAATTTTCGAAAATTTCTCAAATAATTAAACCGATGACGGAAAATTATACCAAAATTGTCCTTAAATCAGGGAAAGACCAGTCGTTAAAACGGTTTCATCCCTGGGTATTTTCAGGTGCAATTAAAAAAATCTATGGGAATCTTATTGAAGGCGATTTAGTTTCGGTTTATTCAAATAAAGATGAATTCTTAGGATTGGGGCATTATCAGATTGGAGCCATTGCAGTCCGGATTATTTCGTTTATTGAGGTGGTCCCTGATTATGATTTTTGGAAGAAAAAGATTGAAAATGCCTGGAATTACAGAAAGTTATTTGGTTTTGCAGATAATGAAGAAACCAATGTTTTTCGTTTGATTCACGCCGAAGGAGACGGAATGCCGGGTTTAATTGCTGATTTTTACAACGGGACTGTTGTATTGCAGATGCATTCGATCGGAATGTATTTAATTCGGGAGGTTATAGTTAATATACTTAAAGAGGTGTTAGGCGAAAAATTGAAAGCTGTTTATAATAAAAGTGCAAAAACGCTTCCTTTTAAAGCTGAAATTCAATCCGAAGACGCATATCTTTTTGGGGGAAATAATGAGAATGAAGTTTTGGAACATGGCTTAAAATTTAAAGTTGATTGGAAATTGGGCCAAAAAACTGGCTTTTTTATCGACCAGCGCGAAAACCGCTTACTGGTACAAAAATATTCTCAAAACCGCGATGTATTAAATATGTTTTGTTACACCGGTGGATTTTCGTTTTATGCTATGAAAGGTGGGGCGAATTTGGTCCATTCGGTAGATTCATCAGCAAAAGCAATCGATTTAACCAATGAAAATGTAGAGCTTAATTTCCCAAACAATCCTCGTCATCAGGCATTTTCAGCCGATGGTTTTGAATATTTAAAAGAGATTCAGGATAAATACGATTTAATAATTCTCGATCCGCCCGCTTTTGCAAAACACCGGAATACCCTTCCGCAAGCATTAAAAGGTTATAAACGAATAAATACGCGAGCTTTTGAACAGATTCGGCCAGGCGGGATTTTGTTTACATTTTCGTGTTCGCAAGTGGTTTCGAAAGATCGTTTTCGTGAGGCTGTGTTTTCTGCTGCTGCCATTTCAGGAAGGAATGTTCGAATATTACACCAACTTTCTCAACCAACTGACCATCCGATAAATATATACCACCCGGAAAGCGAATATTTGAAGGGGCTGGTTTTGTATGTTGAATAATTTAAACATTCTGTCGCATTCTCGGTTTCCAATAACAAGTAATTATCATCTAATAATTTGTAAAGAATTTAATTTTTTAAGATATCCGGCATGTTGTTAAAATGGTAACAAATGCTGGTGGCTAATTTTTAATTTATGCAGGGAAAACAACTTACAGAAAAATATAACACCCAATTTTCAGAAAGAACAATTGTTGAAAAAATACAGGTTCTGGTTGAAAACCATGCTGGCAAGGTGATTTTTACAACTAGTTTTGGTTATGAGGATCAAGTAATTTCTGATATAATTTTCAAAAATAATTTAGATGCAAAGGTTGTTACATTAGACACAGGCCGTCTTTTCCCTGAAACATATAAGGTATTCAGAAGCACTCTTGAAAAATACAAAAAGCCAATAAAAGTTTACTTTCCACCTACCAATGAGGTTGAAAAACTTTTAGATGAAAAGGGCCCGTTTAGTTTTTACGAGTCGGTGGAAAACAGAAAGGAGTGTTGTTTTATAAGAAAAGTGATACCGTTAAAACGTGCTTTGTCAGGTAACGAAATCTGGATAACCGGAATTCGTTCATCTCAATCGGACAACCGCAGCGAAATGCAGGAATTTGAATGGGATCCCGTAAACGAGATTGTAAAGTTCAACCCCTTAATGGGCTGGAGCATTGAGCGGACCATCGAATATATAAAAGAAAACCACGTTCCGTACAATGTGTTGCACGACAAAGGTTTTGTGAGCATTGGTTGTGAGCCATGTACACGGGCAATTCGCCAGGGCGAAGATATCCGTGCTGGTCGCTGGTGGTGGGAGCGTAGCTCTAATAAAGAATGTGGATTACACTCTTTTGAATAAAATAAAAATTCCTTCCTAACCTAAACTATTCATAAATTTATCTATTCCTAACTCAAACTGCTTTGAATAAAGAGAATGCTCGATTCTCGCTTTTCAAAATAGCTAAGGCTATTTTTGCGAGGCTCAACTCTGTGCTTCCCTTAATTCTGTACATTTTGAATTCTCATAACGAAAAACTCATGAATAATTCAGGCTAAAGACGAACTCTTCTTTTAATTTCTGATCTGGCAATTTTCCTTGTCCGGCCTAAAAACATTTCATGTAAATAATCAATGATATTTGATTTGATAGAGAATTTATTTTCATTTTTTTGGTCAGTTTATGTGTGAGGATATTACTTCAGGATGGCACATCATACGTAAATTATGAACATTGATAATGCCTGTTGAATATTTATTATATTTGCTTTTCACTAAAAAACCATAGACTATGCCAAGTTTTGTAATCAATGAAAAGTGCGATGGCTGTAAGGCTCAGGATCGAACTGCCTGTCAGTATATTTGTCCGAACGACCTGATGGTACTGGATAAAGAATCCAATAAAGCATATAACCGTGCTGTTGATATGTGTTGGGAATGTTACAGTTGTGTGAAGATTTGTCCAACGCAAGCAATCGAAGTAAGAGGTTATGCCGACTTTATGCCTTTGGGAGCAAAAGTGCAACCCATGCGAAGCACCGATTCCATTATGTGGTCGGTTCAATTCAGAAATAAAAAAATAAAACGGTTTAAATTTCCAATCCGCACTACACCAGAAGGAAGTATTGAACCAGATGCAGGATTTTCCACAGGAACAGAAGACTTAAACGATTCTCTTTTGAGAACTGAACCTGAATCGATAGGCACAGACCTTTACAAAAAATAGATATTTCATTTCTAATAAGCAGAAACTGTTTTGATTAAAAATTCAAAATCAACCTTCTGTAAACTAAAACCAATAAAATGGACATCGACAATTTCGAAACCGTAATTATAGAAACCGACTTATTAATATTAGGTGGTGGTATGGCCGCTTGTGGTGCTGCTTTTGAAGCTTCTCATTGGGCAAAAAAGCACAATAAAAAAGTTACCGTTGTTGACAAAGCTTCGATGGAGCGCAGCGGAGCTGTTGCCATGGGACTTTCAGCCATAAATTTATATTTGGGATTAAAGAACGGGAAAAATACGATTGAAGACTATGTAAAATATGTGAAGAATGATTTGATGGGGATCGCCCGTGATGACCTTGTGGCTAATATTGCCCGTCATGTCGATTCTTCGGTTCATCTTTTCGAGAAATGGGGACTCCCTATTTGGAAAGATGACGATGGAAATTATGTGAATGAAGGCCGATGGCAAATAATGATCCATGGCGAATCTTATAAAAATATTGTTTCTGAAGCTGCTAAAAATGCTTTAAAAGAATTGGGTGATAACGGGCAATACATTGAACGTGTTTTTATCACTGAACCAATTATGGATGGAGATCGTTGTGTGGGTGCTGCGGGTTTTAGTGTGCGCGAAAACAAGTTTTATATTTTTAAAGCAAAGTCTGTTTTGGATGTAATGGGCGGAGCTGTTCATGTTTTCCGTCCACGCTCGGTGGGCGAAGGTTTGGGCAGATCATGGTACCCTCCGTTTAATTCTGGTGCCAGTGCCTATTTTACGTTAAAAGCAGGAGCAGAAATGACCTGTCAGGAAGTTCGTTTTGTTCCGGTACGTTTTAAAGATTCTTATGGTCCTGTTGGTGCATGGTTTCTTTTGTTTAAATCGAAAGCAACCAATGCCAAAGGTGAAAATTATATGGAAACCCGAGCGGGGGAACTTGAAAAATGGGCACCATACGGCACGGCAAAACCAACTCCTGCCAATCTCAGAAACTACCTGATGATGTTGGAAGTGGAAGAAGGGAATGGCCCAATTTATATGAAAACCGATGAAGCTATTAAAGAACTGGTAACAAATATCCCTGATGCAAAACAGGCCAAACGCAAAATGAAAGAACTTGAATCGGAGGCCTGGGAGGATTTTCTTGACATGACCGTTAGCCAGGCTTTAAATTGGGCGTCTCACAATATAATGCCCGAAGAAACACCCTCTGAAATTGCAGCTTGCGAACCTTATTTTATAAGCTCACATTCAGGTGCATCGGGTGCATGGATTAGCGGACCCAAAGATCTGGCTCCCGATAGTAAATTTTGGGGCTATGCAAATATGACGACTGTAAAAGGTTTGTTTGCAGCAGGTGATGCCAGCGGTGCATCCTCTCATAAGTTTTCATCCGGATCGTTTACCGAAGGACGAATTGCAGCCAAAGCAGCACTGGCATTTTGTGTTGACAATGAGGAAATCAAACCATTTGACGATGAACGGATTGAAGAATTGAAAAAAAATATTCTGCAACCGCTTCTTACTTTCGAGCAACATAAAGATTATGCAAATGATGTGGATGTGAATCCAAATTTCATCAAACCTAAAATGTTTATGTTCCGCCTTCAGAAAATTATGGATGAGTATGCCGGGGGTGCCTCGGTTGGATTTAAAACATCGAAGGCATTGTTGGAAAAAGGGCTCGAATTTTTACAGTTTATGAAAGAAGATGCTGAAAAATTGGCTGCTTCCGATTTAAATGAACTCATGCGTTGTTGGGAAAATGTTCATCGTATGTGGCAGGCAGAATCGCACCTAAGAACTGTACTATTCAGAGAAGAAACACGTTGGCCGGGTTATTATTTCCGCACCGATCATCCTGAAATGAAAGCAGAATGGGAATGTTTTACCAATTGTAAATGGGAGCCCGAAACAGGCGAATGGGAGATGTTGAAAAGAGAGATTGAAGATTTGAAGTAAGTGTGAGTAAATAACTTTTTATCTACATCTTTTACTGAACCAATACAAAACCCAATGGGAAAAACCGATTCAAATAAACCAATCTTAGTTGTCGGAGGTGGAATTAGCGGTGTTACGGCTGCTGTAGAACTTGCTGAAGCAGGAAGGGAGGTTATTTTAATTGAAAAGCAAGCATATCTGGGCGGCAATGTAATTAAGATGAATAGTTACTTTCCCAAACTGTGCCCACCTTCATGCGGTCTCGAAATTAATTTCAGGAGGATTCGACAAAATCCTCGCATTAAATATTATACTTCTTCAACAGTAGAAGGAATTTCCGGAGAAAAAGGTAATTTTTCTGTTCGAATAAAAACTTCGGCTCAGTATGTAAAAAATAATTGTACGGTTTGTGGCGACTGTGTTAGCGTATGTCCGGTTGAAAGAATGGATGAGTTCAATTACAATCTTTCAAAAACAAAAGCTATTTATTTACCACATGAGATGGCTTTTCCGATGAAGTTTACCATCGATAATGAATATTGTAAAAAAGAAAGCTGCAACAAGTGTGTTGAAGTATGTACTTACAATGCCATTGATTTTTCGGTTGAGGAAAAAGAAAATGTGTTGGATGTGCAGTCTGTTATTTTTGCCACAGGATGGCATAATTATGATGCTTCAAAATTAGACAACCTTAACTATTTATCTTCCGAAAATATTTTAACAAACGTTGAATTCGAAAGGCTTTTGGCCCCGAATGGACCTACCGAGGGCAAATTGTTAAAACCATCGGACCAAAGCGTACCAGGCGAAGTTGTTTTTGTACAATGTGCGGGTTCGAGAGATGAAAACCATCTGCCATATTGTTCTGCGGTTTGTTGCTCTGCGTCATTAAAACATGCTTTAACTATCCGGGAGAAATTACCCGATTGTAAAGTCAAAATATTTTATATCGATTTAAGGGTTTCCGGTCGGAATGAAGACTTCCTGAATAAAGTGAAGCAGGAGAAGAATATTGAACTGATAAAAGGCAAAGTGGGTAAAGTTGAACTGAATCACGAAAATAATAAACTGGTTGTTGAAGCTGAAGATATTCAAAATGGAATTAAGTTGAAACACGAAACGGATATGGTAGTACTTGCTACAGGAATTGAGCCGCACAACCTTCCACTTGATATTAATACGAATTCATGGGGGTTTTTAGCCAATGGTCAAGAGAAGGGTTTAGTTGCTGTATCGTGCAGTAAAAAACCAATGGATGTTTCATCATCGGTAAAAGATGCAACGGCGGCAGCTTTAAAAGCTATTCAATAATTAAAAATCCAATGCAAATTTTATAATTCAATTAGTACATAAAAACATTTCAATTTTGGAAACTAAAACAGGCGTATTTATTTGCTCAGGATGTGAAATCGGGAATTGCATTAATGCAGAACTTACCCGCAATGTTGCCACCGATGAATACAAAGTGGCCAATGCAGTTATTCATCCTGCTTTATGCTCTCCCGAAGGTTATGATTTAATTCTTAACAATATTGCAGAAAACAAACTTGATGCGGTGCTTATTGCAGCTTGTTCTCCAAGGGTAAAAACAAATGTTTTCGATTTTAATGAAAATATACTTCTTGAAAGGGTAAATCTGAGGGAACAGCTTGCGTGGTGTTTCGAGCCAAACGATGAAGATACCCAGATGGCTGCCGATGATTATCTTCGAATGGGCCTTGCAAAAGTGAAAACCATAAAAATACCCACTCCTTATATTGCCGAAAATATTAGCTCTCAGATTCTTGTTGCCGGTGGAGGCGTAAGTGGCATGTCGGCGGCAATTGAAGGTGCAAAGGCAGGTTATACTGTTCACCTTGTAGAAAAAGAAAACACTCTGGGAGGCAAGCAGAAAGATATGTACAAGCAATATCCTTCAGAAGCACCTTTTAATAAACTGACAGAACCGGTGTTGGGAAATATGCTGGATGAAATTAAAAAATACAACAATATTGAGGTTTATACTTCTACCGCTATTCAAGAGATAAACGGGGAACCCGGAGCATTTGATGTGAAGCTTCAAAATGGAAGTGTACAAGAATTGAGAGTCGGAGCTGTAGTAGCTGCAATGGGTTGGAAGCCTTATAATCCAAATAATTTAACACATCTGGGTTATGGAAAATCGAAGAATGTAATTACCATAGTTGAGTTTGAGAAAAAGGTAAAAGAGAACCCCGATCTTAAACTACCCAAAAATATTTTATTTATTCAATGTGCCGGATCAAGGGATAAAGATCATTTACCTTATTGCTCATCATACTGTTGCAGCACATCGTTAAAACAAACAAAATACATCCGCGATCTGAGTCCAGATTCTTCGGTATTTGTTGTTTATAAAGATATCAGGACTCTGGGATTAGGTGAAGAGTTTTATAAGGAAGTTCAAAAAGACGATCAGGTTTTTTTTACCAAAGGAGAGATTGATGAAGTGTTTGTTCAGGAAGAGAATATTGAAATTAAGGTGAAAGAAACCCTGTTGGGAGAAGATATTTCTTTGTCGGTGGATTTGGTAATTTTGGCTACCGGAATGATTCCTGCCAGTACCGAAGATTTAAACCTAAACTATCGTCAGGGAAAAGGCTTACCTGAATTGAAATACAATTTCTCCGATTCTCATTTTATCTGTTTCCCCTACGAAACCCGCCGAACCGGTATTTATGCCGCAGGTAGTGTCCGGTCTCCAATGGATATTAGTGCGTGCCTGGAAGATGCTTCGGGAGCAATGTTCAAAGCCATTCAATGCATTGAAGCTACAAAAAGAGGTGAGGCAGTTCACCCCCGTTCCGGCGACAAAAGCTTTCCTGAATTGTTTATGGACAGATGTGCCGATTGCAAGCGCTGTACCGAAGAGTGTCCTTTTGGGGCTTACGATGAAACAGAAAAGGGAACACCGCTTCCTAATACAAGTCGTTGCCGACGTTGTGGAATCTGTCTGGGTTCCTGTCCTGAGAGGATAATCAGCTTTTCAGATTATTCCATCAATAGTATTTCTGCGATGATTAAAGCCGTAGAAATTCCTGATGAATTTGAGGAGAAACCAAGGATTTTGGTTTTTGTTTGCGAAAATGATGCTTATCCGGCCATGGATATGGCTGGTATAAAAAGATTGAAATACAGTTCATACGTAAGAGTTATTCCGGTACGCTGTCTTGGCTCAATTAACAAAGTATGGATATCCGACGCCTTATCGTGCGGATACGATGGCATATTACAAATTGGTTGTAAACCCGGCGATGATTATCAATGCCATTTTATCCACGGTAGTGAATTAACTCAAACCCGTAGTGAAAATTTCCAGGAAACATTACAAAGTATGATGCTTGAACCTGAACGTATTTCAACCGAATTTGTTGAAATTACCGATTATCATAAAATCCCAGAGTTAATAAACAATTATGTTGAAATCATTGAGGATATAGGACCAAATCCTTTTAAGGATATGTAGCAAATATAAAAACCGCATGAAGAACATTTCTCCAGATATCGATTTTAAAAAAGAGCTTAAAAGAAACAGTGGATCTTCTTTAAACGAATGTATTCAATGTGGTACGTGCTCGGCGGTATGCGCCCTTGCTCCTGCCGACAAGCCTTTTCCCCGCAAAGAAATGATTTGGGCAGCATGGGGATTAAAAGACAAGCTGATTGCAAATACCGATATTTGGTTATGTCATCAGTGTGGCGATTGCAGTACCTGGTGCCCGCGAGGGGTAAATCCGGCAGATGTGTTGTCCTCATTAAGACAAATGGTTTATAAACACAATGCCCGTCCGGCTTTTTTAGGGAAAATCGTAAGCAATCCAATTTGGCTTCCAGTAGCGATTATTATTCCTGTGGTTATAATTGCTGGCATTGTTTTTATGGCCGGTACACTCACCATTCCCGAAGGTCCGGTGAATTATTCAAAGTTTTTTCCACATGCATGGTTGAACAGCTCTTTTACGCTGATTACTGTTCTGGTATATGCGATGGCTTCTGTGGGTGTCGTTAAATTCAGGAATGATCTTAAATCGAAGTTTCCGGATGTTAAACCCAAAATGAATTTTGTCACAAGTCTTTTTCAGCTTAAAAAAGAGGTTTTATTTCATACAAAATTTGGGAGTTGCACAACAAATAAATCAAAGCGGGTTGCACATTTCCTGATATTTTATGGATTTTTATTGTTGTTGCTTGTTACCGTATATGCAATTATTGCAGCAGTTACACATAACTATCCGCTGAGTATTACAAATCCGTTTAAAATTGTCGGCAATATTGCATCGGTGATGCTAATGGTTGGTTTAAGCATTTTTATAATTGGCCGTTTGTTTAACAAAAAAGTGGCAGGAAACAGTAATTATTCTGACTGGCTGTTGCTGATTTCAATGCTTTTGTTAACCATCTCCGGTGTGGTAGTTCAGTTCGCGCGATTTGAGAATTGGGATTTGGCCTATCATTTCTATTTTTTCCACCTGGTTTGTGTGTGGTTTGTAATTATTTATTTGCCCTACACCAAGTTTGCCCATATTATTTACCGGCTTGTTGCGCTAAGTTTTGCCGGGGCGATTGGTAGGAAGTAAATGGAAAAATTTTTGACTTGTTTGATATTCAGTATATTAAAAAGATACAACATAAAATAAAAAGGAGAACAAGAGAAAAATTAAAATTCCAAACACCAGTAAAATTATTTTATGCATCTTTAAATTAATGAGCTGTATTTGTAACATGAATCTACGAAAGGGGATTAAATATAAAGTTTGATATTGATTATTATGATTTATCAGTCAATTGCCAGACAGGTTTGTAATTAGGTAATTGTTAGTTGTCAATTTTTACCAGAAAAGACATGTACATTGGAAATAGGATAACATAAATAACAATTGTATGCCAGCTTAAAAGAGAACCCAAAAACGATAAAATTACTGCAATATTAAAAAGATAAAATACTAAAATGCTAACGCACAAAGCATAAGTTTTCCAGCCCTTCTCTGCAACCGTCTTTTCGCTGTCAAACACAACTTGTCCCGGAGAATTTCGGGATGCTTTTTTGTCGCCGCACACTTTTGTGCTGATTGATAGAATTGTGCTAAAAGAAAATAGTATTTTAGTGAATTAATTTAAAAACCTCGGAGAAAACCAAAATATGAGCCTGTTTCAAAAATCAGTTGAAAAGAAATATTTAAACGACCTTGATTCGACTTTAATCGACAAAAAATACGCTGATTTTCAAAACTATTTTGGTAATTCTGAAATTCAGGAAAACATACGTAATTCAAAAGAGGAACAATTTCAGGAAGGATTTTTACGGGAATTGTTTGTTTCGATTTTGGGATACACTTTAAATCCGCACGCCAATTTTAACCTGACCACCGAATTAAAAAATATCACAAACAGTAAAAAAGCTGACGGTGCAATTTTAAAAGGTGAAGATGCAACTGCCGTGATTGAATTAAAAGGAACGGACACCACCGATTTAGATAAAATTGAAACTCAGGCATTCGGATATAAAAACCATCATCCGAAATGCAAATATGTAATTACTTCGAATTTTGAGAAACTCCGGTTTTACATTCAAAATGCGGTTGACCACGTTGATTTTGATTTGTTCAATCTATCAAAAGAACAGTTTTCGTTAATGTGGCTTTGTTTGGCAAAAGACAATTTGTTAAACGACTTACCTTTAAAAATTAAGGAGTCATCGGTTTTACAGGAAGAAAATATTACCAAAAAATTGTATTCTGATTATTCAAAATTCCGTGAGGCGATTTACAATAATCTTGTAAAAAATAATCTCGAAACCGATAAACTTTTACTTTTCAAAAAAACGCAAAAGCTGCTCGACCGTTTTTTATTTATCTTTTTTGCTGAGGACAGACTTTTACTTCCACCAAATTCAATTAGCGAAATTGTTAAACAGTGGACAACTTTAAAAGAAGACCTCGACGAATATTTCCCGTTATACACTCGTTTTAAAAAGTATTTCGGTTACATGAACACCGGTTTTAAAGGGAAGAAATACGACATTTACGCTTATAATGGCGGACTTTTCAAACCTGATGAAATTCTGGATAACATATCAATTGACGATGATATCTTGCATGAACATACTTTGCGGCTGAGTAATTATGATTTTGAAACCGATGTGGATGTAAATATCCTCGGGCATATTTTTGAACATTCGCTGGGGGAAATTGCGGCAATAGCCGCAAAAGCAACGGGGCATGCCCGGTTGTCTTCCGAAAGGAAACATGTTTCCGTTCGGAAGCGTGACGGCATTTTTTATACCCCAAAATACATTACCAAATACATAGTTGAAAATACGGTTGGAAAACTCTGCGGAAAAAAACGAGCTGAACTCGAAATTATTGACGAAGAATATGCAAAAGGCAGAAAAAACCGAAAAAAGGAATTGGTAAAATCGCTCGACAAAAAACTGGATGATTACCGAAATTGGTTGTTGAGTTTAACCATTCTCGACCCGGCTTGCGGTTCGGGGGCGTTTTTAAACCAAGCACTGGAATTTCTGATAAACGAACACCACAAAATTGATGAATTGCGCGGACAGCTTTTGGGCGGGGCAATTTTGTTTCCCGACATAACAAACGACATTCTTGAAAAAAATATTTACGGTGTTGACCTGAACGAAGAATCGGTTGAAATTGCAAAACTCTCGCTTTGGTTGCGAACTGCGCAAAAAGGACGAAAACTAAACACACTCAGCAACAATATAAAATGTGGAAACTCGCTAATTGACGACCCCGAAATTGCCGGAGAAAAAGCCTTTAACTGGCAAAATGAGTTTCCTGAAATATTCAAAGAAAAGAAGAAAAAAGCCTGGCATATTACAACAGCAATACATAATTCGAGATATTCGCAACGGATGTTCGATTATCATATTAAAACGGATGATGCAAACTGGCTATCTGAAAATGATGAAGTTGTGATAACCGAAATTATTGCAGAAATAATAAAAGATGATAAGCTGAATGTAGTAGAATATAATATCTGTGGCGACCACCTGCACCTGCTACTGGTGTGCGAAAAAAATGAACTGACGAAAATAGTAGGGAAAATAAAAGCTGTAAGCGGCAGACGATATAATATCGAAAAAGGAATAACGATACCCGCTGCTACGAGTAGCACAACAAGGGGATATGTCCCCTTGTCCGTTACCGATACCGATACCGATATCGGTATCGGTACTGGAAAGAAAAAATATAATTCCCTCTGGACGCAGAAATTCGGAAAAAGCAAAATAAAAGACCATAACTACCTGAATAATGCAATAGAGTATATTCGAAATAACAGGACAAAGCACGAACTGCCGAAAAGTATAAGAATAGAAAAAATAAAAGAAAAATTTATATGCACTAAAGAACACGCATTTCGAACCGAATACTCCGGCGGTTTTGATGTTGTGATTGGAAATCCGCCGTATGTTCATCTTGAAAAAATAAAGGAAACTTCAATCGCACTTAAAAATGCGGATTACGAAACGTACCACAGTCAGGGTGATATTTATTGTGTTTTTGTTGAAAAGGGAATGGATTTATTAAAACCAAAAGGTTTGATTTCTTATATAATGCCAAACAAATGGTTGCAAGCGGGTTACGGCAAACCACTTCGCGAATATTTTCTAAAATACAAAATGTTTGAATTAATTGATTTTGGGGACATTCAAATCTTTGATGGCGCAACAACTTATCCTTGTATTTTTACATCACAAAAAGCAAAATCCGAAAAAGAAATTTCCATTTCAGTTTTAAAAGAATCCAATTCAATGGATTTTAAATTTAACGTTTTGGAAACTGCGGAGATTTTTGAAACCGATTCGTTTAATAGTGAAACCTGGGTGATTTCTTCGCAAAAAGAACAAGCTTTTTTGGAGAAACTGAAAACAAAGTTTGTAACACTCTCCGATTTTATCGGCGGCCAATCGTACCGGGGAGTTTTAACAGGATTAACCGAAGCCTTTTTAATTGATGAAAAAACAAAACAAACAATTGTAAAAGAAGAAACAAATGCAGCGGAAGTAATAAAACCATTTTTACAAGGAAGAGATTTAACCAAATACAATACAATCATTCCAAACAGTTATTTAATACTTTTTGAGAAAGGAAGTACCAGCAAAAAAATAATAAATGAAACCGAAGCTGAAAATTGGCTGCCTTCTAACTATCCTTCTGTTTACAACTGGTTAAAACCTTTTGAAGAACGAGGAAAAAAACGAGGAGACAAAGGTGATCATTGGTGGGAATTGCGGGCTTGTGATTATTACCAAAAATTTGCACAACCGAAAATCATGTATCAAAAATTTCAGGTAAAACCTTGTTTTATTTACGATGAACAAAGTTTGTTTTGCAACGATTCGATGTGGATTATTCCAACCGAAAACAAAGCACTGCTTGGAGTTCTAAATTCCAAAATGGGTTGGTGGCTGATTACAAAATATTGTACACAAATTCAAAATGGTTGTCAGTTAATTTGGAAGTATTTTGGACAAATTCCTGTTCCCGAACTCGATTCACCAGAGTTAACTGAATTGGTTGAACAAATGCTTTCATTCACCCAGAAGCAACAAACAACAACAAATGCTTTCATCAAATATTTAAACTCTCAATTCACAATTGAAAAGTTAAGTAGAAAACTTGAAAATTGGCATGAACTTGAATTCTCTGAATTTATAAAAGAACTCCAACATGCCATAAAAAAGAACAACAAAATTCGCATTAACAATGGGTTGCAACCCATTGTTATGCCCACAAAATTGGATGAGATGGATTGGATGGAAGTGTTTGAGAACAAAAAATTAGAAGCTCAAACCATAAAATATGAAATAGAAAAGACCGACAAAGAAATCGACCAAATGGTTTATGAGTTGTATGGTTTGACGGAAGAGGAGATTAAAATAATCGAGAATAATTAGAAAATTATTATCATGGAAGATATAAGCAAAGAGTTGGAGGCAAAAATTAAATTATTGATTCAACAAGGTAAACCAATTGAAGCTGTTTCTCTGGTTTAGCAAGAATTACAATTGGGGCTGCGAAAATCGAAAGAGATTGTTGATGAATACAGAAAATGATTAACAAAATGACAAACTCAGAAATACTACTTTACCAAACCGAGGACGGGCAAACTAAAATTGATGTCCGGCTGGAAGAAGAAACGGTTTGGCTTTCGCAGGTTCAAATGGGCGAGCTTTTTCAGAAAGAACGCTCGGTAATTACCAAGCACATAAACAACATTTTTAACGAAGGCGAACTGGAAGAAAAGTTGGTACGTGCAAATTTTGCACATACCACTCAACATGGTGCTATTAAAGGAAAAACACAAGTTAAAAATATAAAGCTCTACAATTTAGATGTTGTAATTTCTGTTGGTTACCGGGTAAAAAGCCATCAGGGAACAAAATTCCGACAATGGGCTACAGCACGTTTAAAAGAATATATTGTGAAAGGTTTTACAATGAACGACGACTTGCTAAAACAAGCGGGCGGCGGAAATTATTTCGATGAACTGTTGGCTCGTATCAGAGATATTCGTTCGTCGGAAAAGGTTTTTTGGCGCAAGGTTTTAGAAATTTATTCAACAAGTATCGACTACGACCCATCGTTGGAAATGTCGGTAATGTTTTTTAAAACGGTTCAGAATAAAATGCACTGGGCAGCACATGGAAAAACCGCTGCCGAAGTAATTTACCAAAGAGTAGATTCAAGTCTTCCAAATCTTGGACTTAGCAATTTTAAAGGAACAAAACCAACTAAACAGGAAACGGAAATTGCAAAAAATTATCTCTCGGAATCGGAGTTGAATATTTTAAACCGGATTGTAACAGCATTCCTTGAAATTGCAGAAATACAAGCACTCAACCAAACTCCAATGTATATGAAAGATTGGATTGAACAATTGGATAGTTTCCTTAAAATGACAAAAAAAGAAGTTTTGAGTAATGCCGGAAATATAAGTCATCAACAAGCTTTACAAAAAGCACATTCAGAATATGAGAAATATAAAGAACTCAAACAAAATGAATTGTCGGAAGTGGAAAAACATTTTATAAAACAAATAACTGAGACAACCAAAAAACTGAAAAACAAGAAAGACAAATAATATGAACCCACGCTGCACCGTCCCTTCGCTTTCAGGCACATTGGCAAAACACACAAAGCCAACGCAAAACCAAATTTTGTCAAAGAGCTTTCCAGCCCGTCCCACTCTCAAGCGGAGACAAAGGAACATTGCAGTAAAATTGAAAGATTAGGGTTACTGGGAAGACTAAATCCGGCATATAATAATGTGTCATATGTTATTGGGTAGCAGGTGGTAAATTGAAACATGATTACATTTAATAAAAATATCAGCGGTTTGAAAGTGAAGTGCCTTGAAATGCTCAACGCCAAATACACCAACAGGAATGGGAAATAAACTGGAATGGTGTAATGAAAAATTAAAATATTAACCTTTTGTTCTTTAATAACTTAATAGAAATCCAATGAAAAAGAATTTATTGATCACAACTGTAGTTTTGTTAAGTCTTATGTTAGGTTCCTGCAATCATGAATCAAAATGGGAATCGTTATTTAATGGTAAGGATGTAGATAACTGGACTGTAAGAGGAAAAGCAACTTGGATCGTCAAGGATGGGGTACTCGTAGGTGAAGGAGAAAATGGGCATATTTATGCTTCTCCTGAAATTATTGATTTTGAGTTTAAAGGTAAATTTAAAATCTACAGCACCGGCAAAAATGCAAATAGCGGATTTTATTTTCGTGCAAACCCACCTGCCGACAACCCTGAAAGTTATCCACGGGGTTACGAGGCTCAAATATGTAACACTCAGGATGCCTTTACAGGATGGTTATGGAAACCGGGTACGCCAACAGGGGAAGCTTCTGCTAATCTCACAAAAGATGGCGAATGGTTTGAATACTATATAAAAATGGTTGGCAACAAAATCGAGTTTAAGATAAATGGGCAACTGGTAATGACTTTTGAAGACGACGAATATGTTAAAGGTTTTTTTGCTATCCAATGTCATAATCCGGGAATGGTAATTGAAGCAAAAGAATTATATTATCGTGATTTGAGTAATTTGTAAAAAGGTTCCCCTTATTTGGAGGGGGCAAATTGTAGATTAAAATAAATTCGATTTTTTTAATTAAACATGAACTGAATCAAGGATGCCATTTTTATTGTAATTTTTATAAAAATGGCATCCTTCTATTCCAAGGTATATTTAATTAAGACTTTCCAATACTATTCAAACAAATTGTGATATTGCGCCATATAATAAGGCAATAGAAAAAATGTTCCTTCCTGTTCTGCATTGCCGCCGCCAACTTCCTGAAAAAGTAATTCAAAACCATCTCTGTCTTGCCTAACATGTCCACGTTCATCAACCGGTAAAGCGTATCCATTTATGCCCCAACCCATCGTTGATTTCTGACCCGGCGTTGGATCGAAAATAACATCAAGCCGGTGGGTGTTATCCATTTTGTAACCCACCAAATCAAGAGGAATGCTTTTGAGGGTTTCAAAAATTCCTTCACCCAAAGTAGGAAATTCTTTTAATTGACTTGTGGCTTGTTTTGTAAATCCGCCAGCTTCCTGAAACACTTTTCCTGAAGCAAAAAAACCATCGTCCACAGACTGTGAAAAATTGGTAGCCAAAGCAGCATAAATCGTGTTCCAAAATGCATTCTCCTGTTTACTAATATGTAACCACGAATTTTCGAGCGACGCTCTGTACATAATTAGAAGTTCCGGATTTTCCTCATAATTCATCAATCCGTACATGCTCATCAAACACAGATTATTGTCCCACGGCACAACATTTCCGGGAGGAAAAAACTCTTTTCCGTGCATTGCATTTATATGGTAATTATGCTCATTTCGTAACATTGCAGCAGCCTCATCATATTTAGCATCGCCGGTAACGTGCTTCGCTACATTCAAAAACGACAACATCATCATTGAATTCAAACCACGTTGATCCCATCCCCAGATCGAGTTACAGAATTCAGGCGAAAAATTGCCCCACCGCGTGGCTTTCCCATCGTGATCTTTCAAATAAAATCCATTACGAATAAGGTGATCTGTGATTGCTGCAACAACTTCACGAACAGGTTTTTTTTCAGCCTCGGTTTTTGCAACCAAATCGTAATAAATGCCATAAAAGAAATAGTGCCCCGCAAGTTCATCCGAACTGGTATCGCATTTCCATAAATATTTTCCGTCAGCACTTTTCACAAAACGTGGATTAATATCTTTCCAAAATGGATCGTGTTTCTGTACATTCAAATTCATTTTATGGCTGAATTCCGGGTCTGCCAGCGGTTCGGGCCAGTCAACCGGAACGATTACACGCGCCGGGAAACCCGGTTCGTGGGTAATATCAACCAACCATTTACATGCATTAAAACTACGAACGGCTAATTCTTTGGCCTCATTTTCACCAGTAACAGCATAACGAAATGCCTGTGCCGCACCGTACATCGATGTGTACATTCCATCATTATCAGAAATTCCCGGGGTTGAAGAAGAAATATCGTAAGGAGTTTTCAATTGGTTGGGAGCAATAAATCCTATCCTGTGATGCCTCGACTCTGTTTGCTGTGTAAAATATTTTGCTTTTTCTTCGAAAGTTATCTGTTGTGGAGTTATCTTACCCACGCCTTTGTTTGTTGCAATCCAGGCAGTTCCGTCTTTCTGAATTGCGATGTCGTTTACAAAATCGTTGGGTAACCATCGTAAGCTTGCGCGATAATGAAACTTGTTGTTTTCAAACCTGATTGCACCAATCTCAGTCCCAAACCAAACAATTCCTTCCGAACCGGCAGCTGCGCATGTAAAATTGTTATATGGCAATCCTTCATTTCCCGAAAAAAGTTTCCATTCCTCACCATTAAATCTTCCCACTCCCTGTTCGGCACCAAACCAAAGCTGGTCTTCAGAATCAACAACTAAAGCAGAAACATTGATAGGCGCCCATTTATATTTATCGTCTTGCGGTAGTATTTCATGCCACTCTTTTTTGTCTGGTGAATACATGTACAATCCGTTTTCAGTCCCAACTACAATTTCATTTTTGTATTCTGTTGAAGAGAGAACAATTCCCGAATTTTCTGGAAGGGCTGGAATTTTTATATCGTACTGTTTATTATCAAAAGCAATCGGTTTCCAATTCTTACCATCCCATTTTAATTGTGAATTTTCAAGAATTGCTACCGGAGTTCCTTTGTCTAATACAATAGATTTTACCTTTTCGTCAGGGAAACCATGTTTATTTGTGTGATGAATTGCCACATCTTGTTTAAACGATTTCGATTGAATTGACTGTCCAGAAATAGAAAAAGGGATAATTGCTAACAGGAAAAAAAATAGTTTCATCTTTTACTTGTTTAAAATATCAATAAAATAGTTAAAGTGTCTTTTACAAAGAAACGTACTTCGATAGTTAAAACCTTCTGATATTTAAATCAAAATCAATTGTATATTACCTAATTTTGATTTTATTATTAAAGTATTAATTCAAAATAAATAATAAAAATCTCAATTTACAAGCACCAAAATACAAATAAATCACAATGTCTTAAATCCCAATATTCAAAACTGTTTCGAATATTTGAACATTGATTTTTGGGAATTATTTGTGATTTGAGTTTTGCTATTTGGTGCTTGTTAAAAAAATGACCGATTTAATGGACAGACACTATTATTAATAAAGTTGCTTTATTTTATAATCCCATCAAAATCAATTTTGTTGAAAAATGTGAATATTAATGAAGTATTAGATAAAATTACATAAGTGAGTGAAAAAATAAATATTCAACTTAGTATTTTATTATTAACCAATTATCTCTGTTTACGTATTGGTTAAAAACTAAGTTATTAGAACTGAATATAATTGAATTTTAACTCTTGATTATGACAGAAAATCTGGCAGAGAAACTCAAAAACGGAAAAAACATTTATGGTACTTGCATTATTTCCACTTCGCCAATTTGGTCGAAGGTAGTTGCAAATTCAGGATTGGATTTTGTTTTTCTTGATAATGAACACATTCCGATGGACAGAACCGAATTAACCTTTTTGTGCCAGACCTATTCTGCTTTGGGAATTTCTCCAATTGTACGAATTCCAAGCCCGGATCCTTACACAGCTTGTATGGCAAAAGATGCTGGAGCAGTCGGAATTATTACTCCATACATTGAGAGTGAAGATCAAGTTCGCCAAATGGTTGGAGCAACAAAATACCGTCCTTTAAAAGGCGAACGTTTACAAAATGTATTAAACGGAAACGAAATTTTAGAGCCTGAATTAAAAGACTACCTCGAAAAATACAACGAAGGAAGTTTATGTATTATAAACGTCGAAAGTTTAGTTGCCGTCGAAAATCTTGATGCGCTTCTTAATGTTCCCGGTTTGGATGCGGTAATCATCGGGCCGCACGATTTATCTATAAACATGGGATTGCCCGAACAGTACGACCATCCGGAATATGAAAAAGTGGTAAAAGAGATAATTCATAAAACAAGAAAAAAAGGGTTAGCTGCCGGAATACATTTTTCCGGAAATCCTGAACGACAAATTAAATGGATGAAAGAGGGATTAAATATTGTTTTACACAGCTCCGACATGTTTTTGTTTAGTCAGAAATTAAAAGAGGACATGAATAAAATTAAAGATGCTGCCGGAGATAGTATGTCAAAATCTGGCAACAATAATCTAGCGATATAAATTTCCTTTTAAAACAATTCTGATAATGAAAAATAAAATCATCCATCTTCCAATACTCATAAGTTTATTGCTTTCAATAACGATATCAACCGATGCTCAGTTTCTTGATGTTAAAAACTCAAAAATTATTTGTTTCGAAAAGCAAGACAAATTGGTTTTAAAATCTGTCTCCGTTTTGCAGGAAGAAATTGAAAAAAGAAGTAACATCCTCCTTTCCACTTCTAAAAAATGGCCAAAAAATTCTCAGGCGATTATCGCAATTGGATTAAAAAACAAATTATCCGATTTCCCAAAAGAATACCAAAATGCCATTTCAAAAATGGAAAATATTGGAAACGAAGGTTACAAAATTATTGTTCCCGACAATTCAAAAACTGTTTTAATTATAGGTAATGATTCACGCGGTGTTTTATACGGTGTTGGGAAATTGTTGCGTAAAATGGAAATTCGCAAGGGGCAAATACTGGTGCCGGCAAATCTTAAAATTTCATCAACACCAAAATATCCTATTCGCGGGCATCAGTTGGGTTACCGCCCTAAAACAAATTCGTACGATGCCTGGCTGCCTAAACAATTCGATAATTACATTCGCGATCTGGCAATATTTGGCGCCAACAGCATTGAAATTATGCCTCCAAGAACGGATGATAACTTTACAAGTGTTCACATGAAAATACCAGCCATGGAAATGATTGTGGAACAATCGAAAATCTGCGATTCCTATGGTATGGATGTTTGGATGTGGTATCCAAATTTGGGTTCAGATTATTCACATCCCGATTCTATTAAAAAAGAGCTGGATGAACGGCGCGAAGTTTTTAAAACTTTACCAAGATTGGATGCATTGTTTGTACCCGGTGGCGATCCCGGCGATGTGGAACCTGATGTTTTGTTTAATTGGCTTCGACAAGTTGCAGATCTTATGCATCAGTATCATCCCGATGCGAAAATATGGGTTTCGCCTCAGGTTTTCAGGCCAACCCAAAAGTGGTTCGATGCATTTTATAATCATGTAAATAAAGAGTATTCGTGGTTTGGTGGCGTTGTTTTTGGCCCCTGGGTAAAAACTCCAATTCAGGAAATCAGAAAGATTGTAAATAATAATATTCCCATTCGTAAATATCCCGATATTACACACAGTTTAAGTAGTCAATACCCTGTTCCAAGATGGGATTTAGCGTATGCAATTACTCTGGGTCGCGAATGTATTAACCCACGTCCCACCGATGAGAAAATGATTCATAACGCTCTGGATGAATATGGAAATGGAAGCATCAGTTATTCGGAAGGCACCAACGACGATGTAAACAAATTTATCTGGAGCGATCAGGACTGGAATCCTGAAACAGAAGTAATTGAGACGCTTAGAGATTACACTCGTTATTTCATCGGCCCCGATTATACAGAACAAGTTGCACAAGGAATAATGGCACTGGAAAGAAATATTCAAGGCCCGTTATTAAGTAAAGAAGAAGTTGAAAGAACCTTTCAGCAATGGCAGGACATGGAAGAAAATGCTCCTGCTGAAGTGCTATGTAACTTTCGTTTTCAAATGGGTTTGATACGAGCTTACTTTGATGCTTACCAGTACCGGCGTTTGATTTATGAAACGGAGTTGGAACAAATGGCACTCGAAATTTTATTTTCAGCAAAAGAGAAAGGTTCAAAAGCTGCAATGCAGCAAGCGAGAGAAACATACCAAAAAGCCTGGGAAGCTCCAATTCTACCTCAGCTAAATGAACGATGTCAAGCTTTGGCCGATTCATTATTTAGAAGTATTGGTGCTCAATTGACAATCGAAAAACACCACGCAATGGGCGGGCGTGGGAATTTTATCGACAACATCGATTTACCATTAAATAATGCCATGTGGACATTGGATCAACTTGCAATAATTGAGAAACTACCAACCGAAAATGAACGCTTGCAGGAAATTGAGCAAATATTAAATCGAAATAATCCGGGCCCCGGTGGATTCTACAACAATTTTGCCACTCCAAAAAGCTGGGAAAGAGTTAAAGTTGACGTTTGCCGTACAAAAGATCCGGGTAATCTTGCATCGCCCCGAATAAGTTTTGGTGTTGGATTACAAGGAATAGAATGGGTACATGAAATTACCGCCAAAGGATTTGACGGATCTGCTTCCCCTGTTTCGTGGATGCAACAAATTACAACACTTTACGATCAGCCACTGGAAATTATTTACGACAATTTAGACACAAATAGTTCGTACACCATAAAAGTTTCTTATACCGGGCGTTTTCGTTCGAAAATGAAAATGGTTGCCGACGATATTTTAGTACACGATTTTATTAAAACGGGTATTCAACCGATTTATGAATTTCCAATTCCGATGGAAGCTTTAAAAGATGGCGAAGTTGTATTTAAATGGACTTGCGGAGAAGGAGAACGCGGTTCACAGGTTTCAGAAATATGGATTATAAAAAACTAACTTTTAAAATATACATCATGAATTACAAAAAGTCCTTTATCATTTTGATTTCATTTATTATGCTTATTAGCTGGGGATGTAACACAAAGCCAAGTTCAAATAAAGAAGTATTAAACGAAAACAACCAGCTAACACAAGTAGAAAAAGAACAGGGTTGGGAACTTTTATTTGATGGAAAAACATTTAACAACTGGCGCGGTTTGGGACGTGAAACTGTGCAAACCGACCACTGGAAAGTAGAAAATGGTACCATTCGAAAAGTGAACAATGAAGAAGTACTAAAAGCTACAGAAGAAAAAATTGATGGTGGTGATTTAATGACCATAGAAACCTTTGACAATTTTGAATTATCGTTTGAGTGGAAAATTAAAAAAGATGGAAACAGCGGAATTAAATACAATGTTTCTGAAGAAATCTCAACAACTTATGGAGGCAAACATTCGGCTCTGGGTTTCGAATACCAAATTCTTGACGACGATTCAGAAAAATACAAAGACAAACTAAAACCTTCGCAATATACTGCCGGTTTGTACGAAATGTACAAGGCTAAAAATGTACTTGTAAAACCGTTGGGCGAGTTTAATAAAAGTCGAATTTTACTGGATGGAAATCATGGAGAGCACTGGCTAAACGGAGTAAAAGTTTTAGAGTATGAATTTGCCACAGCCGATTTCGATTCCTTGTTTCAACTGAGTAAATACAACAAGTACCCAGACTTTGAAAAGAAACGTTCAGGACACATTGTAATCACCAATCACAGTGATGATTCGTGGTACCGAAATATTAAAATAAGGAGACTTTCAAAATAGAGATTAAAAAACTGCTACCATGAAAAAGTCTCAAATTCTTTTTGTTTTAAACCGTGGTTTCAAAAATTGTGTGAAAATGGGGCTATCCTTTGCCGTTGGATTTATCCAACGGTTATTGAATTGAGAAAGAGAATTGATTTTAGTCATGAATATAAGATAGTTGGACTAAAGTCCGGTAGTTTGAGTCATTCCAAAATCCGCCCCATAAATGGGACGGCAAAGGATAAAAAGACAGTTTTCATGAAGCCGGTAAAGCATGGTGTAAAAGTCAGAATTAAGCTACCATTTACAAGAATATAACGAATAGCAACTAAGAAAAAATTCAAAAATGAAAAAAATACAATTCACGCTTTTCCTTGTCATTGCCTCAATTATAATGCAAGCACAGGTTACAATAAAACCACCGCCTCAACCCAATTATGAACAACGAATAAGGAATTACATCGACACAATAAAAGTGGTTGACACACACGAACACCTCATGAATCCAAAAGGAATTCCAAATAGCGGAATGTTTGATTTTATGTTACTATTTCATCATTATGCCGACGATGATATTAAATCGAGTGGTATGTCAAAACCAACTTTCAATCGACTTTTAACCGATTCCTTAACCGTTCCTGAGAAATGGGAAATTCTAAAACCTTACTGGGAAAAATCTTTTAATACGGCTTACAACCGAGTAGTTTTATTAACTGTAGATAAGTTGTTTGGAATAAAAGAATTAAATGAAAAAACAGTAATTGAGCTTTCAAATAAAATTCAGGAAGCATACAAAACAGACTGGCTAAACACTGTTTTAAAAGATAAATGCAACATTGAATTTGTTATTAACGACAGTGGCGACCGAAGTTTTGGAGACACTTCCATGTTTCGTTATACACAGCGTTTCAATTATTTCAGGATTGATTCGAAGGAAGTAATAAATAATTTAGCCAAACAAAATAAGGTCACTATTCATTCTTTAGACGAACTGGATAATTCACTTAAAATTGAATTTGAAAAAGCTTACGAAGGAGGAATACTAACCTTAAAAACTACAGCTGCTTATTTTAGGTCGTTAAGTTTTGAAGATGTTAGCAAAGAAAAAGCAGAGAAAGTATTCAACCTGATACAGAAAAGTGAAAAAGCACTTCCTTTTGAAATGGTAAAATCACTTTCGGATTATATGATGCACCGTATGTTGGATTTAGCGGATAAATATAATACACCGATACAAATTCATACCGGACTTCAAGCCGGAGACGGCAATTATATTGAGAATTCGAACCCAACACATCTGGCGAATCTTTTCCTGAAATACCGCGACGTGCAATTTATTCTGTTTCACGGCGGATATCCATTTGGCAGTGAATTGGCGAGTCTTGCAAAAAACTTTCGAAATGTTTACATCGATTTGTGTTGGTTGTATATTATATCGCCCTCGTACAGCGAAAGATACCTGCACGAATGGTTGGAAACAGTTCCTGCAAATAAAATAATGGGATTCGGTGGCGACTACCACAACGTAGAAAGTGTTTACGGCCATTTACTTTTTGCAAAAGAAATTTTAGGAAACGTGTTAATTGAAAAAGTAGAATCCAGATATTTTTCGGAAAAGGAAGCATTAAAAATTGCATCGATGATACTTCACGACAATGCTGTTAACCTTTTCAAACTAAAACATTAAATCAAACAAAAATCAAATAACAATGTCGATAATAAAACATTTTATACAGTATTTATCCGGAATATTACTTTTTACATTACTCCTTAGTTTTACTTTGCATGCGAAGGAAACAAAGGTAAAACCCCGCGACGGTAAACTTCTGCGGGGTGAAAAATGGCAGCGTTTTATTCCAACCGAAAAAGCAGATTTTTATGTGGCAACAAATGGAAACGATAACTGGTCGGGAACAATTACAGAGCCCAATTCAGACAATTCCGACGGTCCATTTGCAAGCATCGAAAAAGCGCAACAAGCTGTTCGGGAATTAAAAGCAAAAGTATATTCGCCCAAAGACGAACCTGTGGAAACTCGTTGGATTGGCTCCCCTCACCCACTTGGAAAAGGGCGCGACATTGTGGTTTATATTCGTGGCGGATATTATTCATTAAACGAACCGCTTATTTTTTCACCCAAAGATGGAGGTGAACGTGTGGAAACCAACTTGCCGACTGGTGCATTTGAATACCACAAGCTAAAAGATTACTACGTAACTTATGCCGCATATCCGGGTGAAAAACCTGTAATCTCAGCAGGGAAGCCAATCTCAAACTGGAATAAAAACGGAAATGTTTGGACCACAAAAGTAAGCGACCATAATGTAGAAATGTTGCTGGCAAACGGCAAACTCCAAACGCTTGCACGCACTCCAAATACTGGTTATTTTACACCACCGAGTGTATCAAAAACTACTGGCGAATTACCATTCAAACCCGGAGATATTCAGAACTGGGAAAACATGGAAGACAACCGGGTAACAATGCTTTTGCGCTGGCACAGCGGACATAACTCTTTTGCCAAAATTGACGAAGAAAAAGGAATTGCCTATTTTAAAACTCCTCAAGATGGAGTTGTTATTGTTCCTCCACGCTACTTTGTTGAAAATGTAAAAGCTTTGTTAGATGCTCCCGGAGAATGGTATTTTGATAAAACTAATAAAGAACTAAGTTTTATTCCCGGGGATGAAATCACCAATCCAAATAATGAAAATATCTATTCTTCGCAATTGGAACAACTCATTTCAATTAAAGGAGAAAAAGAGAAACCCGTGCGAAACCTAAGATTCTACGGACTGACATTTGAAGGTGCTCTGCCCGGAAATAATGCCATTACGCTTGAATATGCCCACGCCTGCGAATTGGCAAATTCAGAGCTACGTTCGTGCGGAGAAGCCGGAATTCGGTTAAACAAAGGATGTTACCAAACCCGGATTTTTGAAAACCGTTTCGAACTTATTGAAAACAGGGTGATTATTGTTGAAGGTGAAGACAAACCTGAGGGTGCCAAAGATATTATTCGCGAAACAAGCATTTCGTACAATCAGATTTACGATTGCGGCGGGGTAAATATTTACGCTGTAAATTCGCTTTACACTACCATTTCGCACAACTACATTACAAAAACCAGAGGTCGCTACGGAATTGATGTAGGTGCCTGGCACAATCTGGAGGAAGCAATCGACGGAAATTATTTGGTTGAATACAATCACCTCGACGATGTACAAAAAGATGCCGACGACTCGGGTGCAATTAAAACTACCGGATTGACTTTTAATTCAGTGGTTCGACGAAATTTAATTCACGATGTGCGCGCCGGATTTTTTAACGATAATGTAGCTTTTTGGTTCGATAATATGTCATCTCAATGGATTTCGGAAGATAACATTTATTACAATCTGGAACAGGGAGAAATGAAATTATGTGCCGCTAATTTAGTTGATAATATTTACCGAAATAACTTCAAAATAGACCCTCCTAAAAACAAGCCGGAGATGATAATTGATGGTGAGCCAGAAATTAATTACAGCAATTTGATAATTAATGCACCTCAAAAAACAGCCTCGGGTGCAGCAGAAACAGGAAGTATAATTAATGTTAGCGCTGACATTTCAAACTCAGGTTCAACCGGGGTTGCATCAATCGATTTTTATCTGAATGGCAAGATTTATGAAAAGAATAAATTCCCTGTAATTCACAACAATACTTCAACAATATATTTCGATGTTCGCATTTACAAACCGGGCGAACACAAAGTAGCTATTGGAGAAACGGAATATCAATCTTTTAATGTTGAAGGAAATACACCGACGATTGTATTTGAAGAGTTGAACCTTTCTCAAAACCGAATTCCTACAGGAGAAAAAATTTCAATTGGTGCAATTGCAAAAAATTTGGAAAATTCGGGGCAAAAAAGTACGATTCAGCTTTTTGTGGATAACAAAGTTGTTAGCGAAACAGTCGTAAATCTGAATACTTTGGAAACAAAAGAAGTGGTTTTCCAATTTATTCCTGAAGTAGGCGAGCACATTGTAAGAATTGGAAATAGTGCTGAATTGAAGCTATCGGTTTATAAACAAAAAGAGCTCACGATTTCGAATAAAACACTAAAAACATACTGCTCGCCAACTGCAGAACCTTCGGAAATTAATTTCGACGTCAAAAAAAATACCTACCGAATAAAAGCAAGTGGTTCCGATTTTTTTCATGCTGAAGATTCATATGCCGCAATTTATGCCGCTGGTGTAAAAGGTGATTTTGTTGCTACTGTTAAAGTTACAGCTTTTGGAAATCGTACACACGAGTGGTTCCGCACAGGACTTTTTGCCCGAAACAACATTTCAAAAAGTTTTGATACTGAACCGGGAAGTAAAGGGTCGGTGCTGATGTTTGGTTCCACTGGTCGCGCGGGAATTCATTACGATGAATTCGGCGACGGCTGCATGCACAAAGCCAGCAGCGAAAATATTCCTGAAAATATTGATGTACCAATATGGATTAAATTGGTACGCCACGGAAATAGTTTTACGGGTTACATAAGTTACGATGGGAAAAACTGGGTTGTGGAGAGAAGCACAAACGACATTCCCGGTTTAAAGGAATCAATCGACATTGGAATGGCAGCGGGTTCGCCCGACAAAAAACAATATTGGGTGGAGTTTTGCGACTTTAAAGTTGAAATTGAAAAATAATAATCGGTTTTTTTAAGTAAAATAATAATTATCAAAATGAGTGAAATGTAGTTATACGTTTTATCAATAGCTACTTAAAAAAGCAATGTTTAGATTGCTTCCTGTAATTTTAATAAAAATCCAATTCAAAACTTTCCGGGTTTCCAAACCCATATCCAATATTGGGATTCCAAACACCAAAGGACCACCCACCTGCCGATGCTTGTGTAAGGTTTGGTGAACCGGGGTTTAAAAAACCATAAAAAGTTTCGTTTCCTGATTCACCGGGCCTGTAATAACGAATTTCGAAATGAAGGTGAGGGCCGCCCACCGTCCCTGAGTATAAATTCCTTGAAATAATTTCGCCCTTTTTAACCTCTTTCCCATTCAAATTTAATGATTCTGCTTCATCTAAATCTAAGTCAACATGAGCAAAAAGGGTAACTATTTTCCCAATCAAATTACCCTTGTCGTCCACTACTTCTTTTTCTACAGATACGTATTGTCTGTATTTATCGGCATCTTTAACTGTTGTTGCAAAACCATCATAAGAGGCATATAAATTCACTTTTGTTTTGTTATTTTCCACATGTAAATCTACTGCCGGATGATGTTGCTCAGTCCATGTCGGGCCTTTTCCTGCACCGAATTTACCAATATTTGGTATTGAAAAATCGGGTGTTAGTCCCAACTCATCTTTTAATGGATGGTGAAATTGTTCCTGATGTACAATACTCAAAAATTTGTTAATATTTTCGATAAAAGAAATCTCAGTATTGGATTTGTAATATGCGGGTGTTATCATATCCAAATTGTTTAATTCAATATCCTGTTTTTCTTCTATAATTATATTTTCATGGCTGCACCCATTAATAAGAGCGAGTATTAAAAAAAATGAAATATAAAAAAACTTGCTATTTTTCATTTGATTGAAATAATTTTTGATGTTTGACTTTACCAATAAGGATTAGTTAAAATTAACCGACTATTTTTTTTATTTTATTGCAGAAAACATTTCATTTACTCAATCAACCTTTTTTTATTTTAACTGAATTAATTTCATTTTCTGCAAATAGCCACAAAGTTTTCAAGCAATTTATGATTGTAAAATTCTGGATGAAACTGGCAGGTATAAATGGGTTTTTGTTTGTGTTTCATCAATTGGTTTTTGCAAGTTTCTGAAGTAGCCAGCAATTCGAAATTTTCAGGCATGGTAATCGAATCGTTGTGCATCTGTTTCGCAATAAAAGTGTTTGATAGTCTATTAAAAATGGGATCAATTTTCATAACCTGAATTTCAAAATCGCCAGATTCGGGTTCCTTACTTCGCAATATTTTTGCACCATATATGAAACCGGTTATGTGGTGTCCGGCACAAATTCCTAATATTGGTTTGTTAAAGTTTTGAATCCATCGAAAGTAGGGGAGGTGGTGTTCAATAATGTCGTCACCATGAGGCGAGCCTGTTAAAATAGCTCCGTCGAATTCATCAAAATTAAAATTCAGGCAACTTTTATATTCAATAAAAACCGAAGCTGAACCGACCTGTTTAATTATTTTTTCGATGGGTTGTACAAATTCGGTAATTCCGGGTTCTGCGTTATTTACTATTAAAATTTTAGACATTTTTCTAATTCCACTTCAAAATTAAATACGATTTTACTGAATTTTTTTAAATTTTACCTTGAAATTTAATAAGAACAACTAATTAACAAGGAAATTGATGAAAGCAAAATGCCGGAAAATAGAAAGAAAATCAAATTATTATGTTTTTACGAATGTCAAAAATTAGTAATATTACTTTGTAGCAAATTGATATGTATCATGTTGCAGACATGTTATCGGTATATTTTCCCGATTGTGTAAATGATTTTTTATCTTCGCGGCAAAATAGATAACGTTAATTAAATATTGAAAAAATGAAAAAGTATTTGGTTCTTATTTTAGGGGTTATTTTGTTTGCCTGCACCCAGCAAACAGGTTATGAAATTAATATAAACCTGGAAGGCGGCGAAGGCCAGATTTTGTTGGAACAACGTGGCACAAGTGCCTGGATTCCTGTTGATACTGTTGAAATTGTTGATGGAGTTGCAATATTAGAAGGCGAAGTTGCTGTTCCGGGAGAGTATTATTTATCGGTATTAGGGCAGCGGGAAAAAACAATAATTTTTGTTGAAAATGAAAAAATGACTTTCATCGGGAAAGTTGATTCACTTTCTATGGCCGATATTACAGGTTCTGCAACTCATGATGAATATAAAAGTGTGGATAATAAAATAAAAAAGATTAGTGAAGAATATATGAAATTGTATCAGCAATCGCGTGAAGTTGCGGCTGCTGGAGATGTGGCAAAAGCAGAAGAACTGATGGTTCAGGTAAATGAGATGTATGAAAGCACTAATGTTTTACAGGAAGATTTTATTATAAATAATCCGGCGTCGTATGCAGCACCATATTTCTTGTCACGGATTCAGCATGGCAAAGAGGTGAAAGATCTTGATGAATTGGTAAAAGGGCTCGATCCGAAACTGGGAACTGTTCAATCAATTATAGATTTAAAAGTACGCATTGAACAATTGAAAACTGTTGCTGTTGGACAAATTGCTCCAGATTTTAAGCAAAATGATGTCGATGGAAATCCTATTAAATTTTCTGATATTTATTCTGAGAATGAATTGACATTGTTAGATTTTTGGGCAGCCTGGTGTGGTCCTTGCCGTGCAGAAAACCCGAATGTTGTGGCGGTTTATAACGATTACAAAGATAAAGGGTTTACTGTTTTTGGCGTTTCACTCGATCGCGAAAAGGAGGCCTGGCTTAAAGCCATTGAAGATGATAATTTAACCTGGTCCCATGTTTCCGATTTGGCTTACTGGCAAAATGCAGCGGCCAAGTTGTATGCTGTAAATTCAATTCCTTCGAGTTTAATAGTGGATAAAACAGGTAAAATTGTTGCCAAGAACAAGCGTGCTGAAGAGCTTCGTGCAACTGTTGCCGAATTGTTAGATTAAGTTATTAACAACATAATATTTTAAAAAGCCTTTCTATCGGTTGATGGAAAGGCTTTATTAATTTTATAGAAATATTACATTTGCCAACTAAATTATGCAGAATCATTTTGGTGAAATAGCAGCTATTTTAACTGCCGTATTTTGGACGGTTACCAGTCTGGCATTCGAGTCGGCAGGGAAAAAAGTGGGATCGCTGGCGGTAAATTTAATCCGATTGGTAATGGCTTTTTTTTTCCTCGGTATTTTTACTTTGATTGCCCGGGGCGTTTTTTTTCCAACCGATGCCACGTTATTTCAATGGAAGTGGTTGGCACTTTCCGGGTTGGTTGGTTTTGTAATAGGAGACCTCTTGCTTTTTCAGGCATTTGTCGTAATTGGTGCGCGCATTTCGATGTTAATGATGGCACTTACTCCGCCATTTACCGCATTTATCAGTTGGCTAATTTTGGGTGAGGTTCTGACACAAATGAACTTGTTAGGAATGGTGGTAACTTTAACCGGGATAATACTTGTGATTCTAAAACGGGAAAAAACTGAAAAGAACGGGGAGATTAGAAAAAAAATAAAATCGAATTATTCTGTTCCGGGAATCTTACTGGCACTTGGTGGTGCTTTGGGACAGGCAACAGGTCTGGTTTTGAGTAAAAAAGGAATGGGCGACTACGATGCTTTTTCAGCTTCTCAAATACGGGTGCTAACCGGGATAGTTGGATTTGCAATTTTGTTCTTTTTTATGAATCGCTGGCCACGGGTTTGGGCAGCATTAAAACATCGCCCGGCAATGAAACGAATTTCGTTGGGCGCTTTTTTTGGACCTTTTCTTGGGGTTTCTTTTTCGTTGCTGGCAGTGCAAAACACGAAAACCGGAATTGCAGCAACACTTATGGCAATTGTGCCGGTTTTAATAATTCCGCCGGCTGTTATTTTATTTAAAGAAAAACTAAACTGGAAGGAAATCCTGGGCGCGGTGATTACGGTTGGCGGTGTTGCTTTGTTTTTTCTTTAGTCCAAACAGATTTTATTTCTCTCTATTTAGTACTTCTTAGAAAACTATATATTTTTCAAGTGTTTCTTAGAAAATGTCAAGAATCCCGACAACTATCGGGACGAAATCTTGAAAATCAAAGAGTCCCGATAAAATCGGGATGACTGTTTTCAAGATGAGCATAACGCTGTTATTGGCGTTTTCTAAGAGACACTATTTAAAAATAAAATTGGAATTTTTTACTAATTCAATCAATTCAAATACTCTCTTAATTCAGAAATTTTCATTTGCCGATCCATTGAAAAAGTGATGCTTTCCCGTTCAACTTTTTTAAGCAAAAAATATGATTTTCGAAAGTAGTCCAATCCTTGTTCCTTATTTGATTCAAGTTCGCCTTGTTCTTTTAAAACAAATGCAACCATTTCAATTTGTTCGTTTGTCAGGTTTTTATCTTTTTCCAGGAATTCAAACAACTCTTCAATTCCCAATGATTCGACATTTTTATCGATTTTCAGGGTTTGATAAAAATATTTGACTTGGTCGAGAGCAGGTTTTGTTTCTCCTTTTTTTCTGTGTCGAAGAATTTTTTGAACGACTTCGAACAGCATCATTATTTGTCTCATCAAGTAATCTTTTTCAATTCCCATATTTTATTTAAGTTGAATGATGTTTGTAATATTCTTTTCTCAACACAAATATCTAAAAGTGTGACCGTCTAATTTTTAAAGATAATGTTTAGTTTTGAGGAAAATTTAAAGATGGGGTATTTCGACGATATTTTTGGTGATCCCGATAGTTTTAGTGATGGTTTGGTGGAGGGACCAGATTATTCTATGGAGAACGGCTATCGGATTATGACCGAAGAATATCTGGTGCGTCGGGGATATTGTTGCTCAAATGGTTGCAGGAATTGCCCGTATCAGCCAAAAGCGCAAAAAGGGAATACTGTTTTGAGAAAAGGAATTAAGGCCTCACCAAGCCCTTCCCAAGAAGGGGAAAAAAAGAAGAATTGATTTTATGTTAATTTAAATTAATGATGGAATGTTTGGAAAAAAACTTCGGATAATATTTATGGGAACGCCAGAGTTTGCTGTGGCAAGTTTAAAGGCGTTGTTTGAGGGTGCTTACAATGTTGTTGGAGTTATTACTGCACCCGACAAACCTGCTGGTCGGGGTAAAAAAATAAATGAATCGTCAGTAAAAAAATACGCCGTTGAAAATAACCTGAAGATACTTCAGCCAGGGAAATTAAAAAACCCGGAATTTTTAGATGAATTAAAATTATTAAAAGCTGATTTGCAGGTAATAGTTGCTTTTAGAATGTTGCCGGAAGTGGTTTGGAATATGCCAAAATTCGGAACGTTCAATTTGCACGGTTCTTTGTTGCCACAGTATCGTGGCGCTGCACCTTTAAACTGGGCAATTATTAATGGCGAAACAAAAACTGGTGTGACCACTTTTTTACTTGACCAGAAAATTGATACCGGGAAAATCCTTTTCAACAAAGAAACTGAAATTGGCGAAAATGAAACCGTTGGTGATGTTCACGACCGGTTAATGGAAATTGGTGCAAAACTGGTGGTTGAAACTGTGGAAGCAATTGCAGGGGGTAATATTCAAGCTGTTTCGCAATCGGAATTAATTGGGAATTTAGAAATAAAACACGCCCCTAAAATTTTTAAAGATGATTGTAAAATAAATTGGACAGAAGAAAGTGAAAGCATTCGAAACCAGATTCGCGGTTTGTCGCCGTACCCAGCGGCATGGACTAATTTGACAACCAATGAATCGGGACAGAAAATTCAAACTAAAATATTTTTTGCCACAAAAATTGAATTATCAACCAGTGCAGAACCTGGTACTATTAAAACTGATGGAAAAACTTTTGTAAATGTAGCCTGTGGAAATGGATGGTTACAAATAACAGATTTGCAAATTGCCGGTAAAAAAAGAATGAAAACCGAAGATTTTTTAAGGGGGTTTAAAAACATTGAGGGACATCGTTTTGAATAGGAGAAAAGTTTTCAGTCACAGTTTTCAGTCACAGTCTCAGTTTACAGTTATTAAACAATATTATTTACTGAAAACTGAGACTGTCCACTGAGACTGAAAACTGCGACTGAAAACTGCGACTGAATACTGCAACTGCGACTGAACACTACCTACTTTTTCTTTCCATTCATTATAAAGAAATAAATTAGAAATCCGAGCGCAACAAAAACCAATAATATTCCTACAGGAAGGACTGCATCGCGGTAGTCGATTAAATCGGGATTAATTACTCGAAGCACTTCAATTAAAATAAAACCTAATCCTGACATTAAAGCTACCAATCCCCATTTTAACGAAGGATATTTGTTAACTTCTTCAGAAGTCGGTGTTGGAGGTTCCAGTATTCCAACTTTTTCGTACTGTTCTGCTTTAATTAATTTTCGTTTTAGCAAATGGTCGGAAATCAGTTTAATGATGTGGAACATTGCAAAAAAGATTACTGCCGGAATTAATAAATCTTCAATCATAATATTTGTTTTTAATTTGAAATTATAAACGTTTGACAACACTGCTTGTGAAAATGTTGCAGTTTGGGTGATTTATTTTGCCAATTAAAATATGGCAACTTATGAAATGGTATGAAAGATGTTTAGTCGAGCCAATTATTTAAGGGCATCTCTAAAAACTCATTTCTTTCAAAAAATGAAGATAATGAATAATATGCAAGGCACAATTTTTTAGAATAGCCGTAGCTATTTCAAAAAATTATAACGCAGTCAGATTGTTTAATATCTTCGTTCCCGAAGGGTTTTCAGAGTTTTTAGAGATGCCCTTAATGTAGTATCATAATACTATTTTGGATCTTGAACTGAAAAATTGTTCGATAAAAAGAAGTAATGATGAGGCTAATAGAATTCCTGCAATACTTAGAGGACCTGTTCCCAGTTTTTCGAAAAACGATTGATAGGCATTTGAAAAACCACTTGTTTTTATTTCAGGTAGTATTTTGGCAAAATCACTCTCTGCTCCCGACCCAATGTTTGAAATAACATAAAATACCATGAATAATACGATGAACAGCAAAACAAAAACCCAGAATCCGTTTCCAAGTATTCGTGCCGATTTAATTTTTTCAAGTTCATAGTTTTCTTCAAAAATTTTATTCATTACCTGAACAGAAAAATCGGATTTTGGCGTTTCCAATTTCATTTCACTAAGCAATGTTTTTAATTTTATGTCTTTTAAATCGTTCATAATATTGTGTATAATTCTTCTTTTAACATTTCATTTAAAATAGTATAGAGCTTTTTCCTGGCCCGGTGTAACTTCACCTTTGCGTTACTTGCAGAGAGTTTAGTGGCCTTACAAATTTCGTTAATCGATTGATTTTCAAAATAATAAAGTAAAACCAAAGTGTACTCTTCACCATTTAGTTTATCTAAAGCAGCCTGGATATATTTTGCTCGGTTCTCTGCAGGAATCCCATCCAGGTCAAATTCCTCTGAATCGTCTTTTATTTCAATATCATCGGTCGATACAAAATATTGTTTCTTTTTCCTGATTTCAGAAATACAATTGTTATAAGTAATCCGGTATAACCAGGTCGAGAACTTTGCTGTTCCTTTAAAAGTGTGTAACGATTTGTACGCTTTTATGAAACTTTCCTGCGCCATTTCTTCTGCATCTTCACGATTTCTAAGAACTTTTAATGCAATAGAAAATACAATATCCTGGTATTTTTCAACGATATACGAAAATTGATTGGTCTGGCCATTTTTAACCTTTTCAATATAATAAATATCGTTTTTTTGTTCCATCTGATACTTTGACGTAAAAAGTAAAATCAGGTTACAAGTTTTTTGTGAAAAATAATTTCTTAAAAAAGTGTAACCACGAAATAAATGTAGCGTCATAAATGCATAAAAACGAATTATTAACAATTTAAATTAAATGTCATGGAAGGAATTTTTGTACCTATTGGATTTTTTTTGACACTTTTCGCCATTTTGTATGTTTATTGGACTACCCGTACTAAAGAACGATTGGCACTTGTTGAAAAAGGAATAGATGCCAATATTTTTAAAAGGGACCCAATTGGAAAAAGATTGGATTTGGTAAAGTGGGGGGTTTTTATGATTGCCCTTGCAATTGGGGTAGCTGCCGGTTTTGCATTTTCGAATGTTATTAACGAAGTTGCCGCGTTCTTTACAATGATTTTGCTTTTTGGTGGATTAGGTTTAATTGTAGCCTATTTTGTTACCAAAGCGTTAGCTAAAAAAGAATAAAATGGTGTTTATGAACTTGAAGACGGATGGGAAATATCTCACCCGTCTTTTTTTGTTATTTATTCTGAATAAAAACGAATTACTTTTTTAATTGCTTCTTCGCAAACCGGGCAAAAACCTTTTGCAATATTGCTTTTCATACGGCAATCGATAAACGGACTGTAAATTCCTTTATTCATGTAACCTCCACCTTCGTAAGCCCCAACAGAATTATTAAATATTGTTTTACGTGGCGTGGGAATTGGTATTGAATCGGAAACCATTTCTTTCCATTTCAAATTAAAATCAACAAGCGTTGTAAGGTTAGGTTCCCAGGGCTCAGTTTTCAGGTTGTAAAAATCTTCGTAAGCCACTGTCGAGTTGTAATATTCATCTCCTAAACCGGCAAAACCGTGACCAAATTCATGTACAAAAACCTCTTTTGTAAGATGGTTGTCGGACGAACAAACCGATACAAAATTATAGAAACCGCCACCACCATAACGTTCTGTGTTAACTAAAATGTAAATATGATCGTAGGGAACAACAGCAGCGGCATCGTAAATAGCTTGCATATCGCTTGTTGTCAGGTAGCGGGGCAAATTGAAAGTATAAAAAGTAGAATTAAAGTAGGTATTTTTATAAATACTCTCTCCCGGGACATCGGTACCGGATTCAATTGATGGCGTTAAAACAGCCTTAACATTAAATTTTCCTTGTTCAGATTTGAAAGGCTCCTCATTGAATAAATATTGGCTTACTCGAGTTGCATCTTCAACAAATTTGTCCATTTCTAAAATTGTGTATCCCTCGGCTAAAATCACTAAATCCACTGTATTTTCTGGATCTCCATTTTGTACTATTTCGACTGATTTTAATGAAGCCGGAATTTCTGACAGAATAAAATAATCCTGGGGATCAATTTCAGTTTTATAAATGGTTTTAAAATTACCTTCCCATTGGCGGGCATCAATTTCCAATCGTATCGTGTTTTTTGGAAAAGGAAAAATAACTGCCTGGTAAAATGTTTTGTCAACTTTTTTTGCTTCTGCTGTGGTTTGCCACTCCTGAAAAAGTGTGCTAAAACCTTTTGAAAACAACAAACTATCTGATTTTAAATCGAAAACCCTAAAACGAAAAGTTCCATAATTGAAGGGATCCAGTAAGTTCGTTTTTGAACCTGCCCAAAAAGGTTCTTGTTTTATTTGTTCAGGATAAACTTTTACCTCTTTATTATTTCCTCCCAATAAAAAATCGAACCGTAAAGATTTACTTTCATAGTATTTGTTGAAATCTACCTGCGAAAAGGAAAAGATTGGGAAAAGCAAAAAAATTAACAGAATCTTCAGTTTCATATCGAACTCATTTATTATTTTTGGCTGAAATTAACAAATATCATTAATTAAGGTATGAGAATTATTTATAAATTTTTACTTGACTACTTTCGGGAATTGGGTGGTATGGATTTCCTTGCCAAACCAACAGCCGCTTTTATTTGTGTTGTTGTAATAATATTGATTGCATGGATGGCACACTTTTTAACCCGAAAAATAATTTTGCGTGTTGTTTCTCGCATTGCTAAACGTACTAAAACAGATTGGGACGATATTCTTGTTAAAAACAAAGTTTTCCGTGGATTGGCTCATTTGATACCGGCTTTGATTTTATTTTATACGGCAGATTTTTCGTATCCTGTTTTACATCAAGAACTTGGCGAATTGGAACCAGCGGCTCTTGAGCTATTGTCAAAAGATTATTATTTTGGATTAACTGCTTTTTTATTGAAAATTGCCCGGTTTTATTTTACAATGATTATTGTTTTTGTTGCCAATTCAGTGTTAAATGCTGCCTTAGAAATTTATAATACTACTACTTATTCGCATCATCGCCCGATAAAAGGATATGTTCAATTAGTGAAAATAATTGTTTTTTTTATGGCTGGAATAATGGTTATTGCTGTATTATTAGGCAAGGATCCAACGGTATTATTGGCTGGCCTGGGTGCTTTGGCAGCAGTGTTAATTTTGGTGTTTAAAGATACAATTCTTGGATTTGTGGCCTCCATTCAACTATCGGCAAATAATATGGTAAATATTGGCGATTGGATTGAAATGAAAAGCCACCGCGCTGATGGAACCGTTTTGGATATAACTTTAAATACTGTAAAAGTTCAAAATTGGGACAAAACGATTTCAACAATCCCGACTTATGCACTCGTTGCAGAGTCTTTTAATAATTGGAAAGGAATGGAAGAGTCCGGGGGCAGAAGAATTAAGCGTGCAGTTTCAATTGATATGGGAAGCATTAAATTTTGCGATTCTGCAATGTTAAGCCGGTTTGAGAAGTTTGATTTGATTCGTGATTATGTTATTCAAAAGGAAAAAGAACTAAAAATATATAATTCAGGCAAAAATCTTTCTGATGAAGATTATATTAGTGGCCGTCACCAAACCAATGTCGGTATTTTTAGAAAATACCTGGAAGTATATTTACAACAGCATCCAATGATAAATCTTGATATGACATTTTTAGTTCGACAGTTAAATCCATCCGGGAAAGGTTTACCCATCGAAATTTATGTGTTTTCAAAAGACCAGGAGTGGGCAAATTATGAAGCTATTCAGGCCGATATTTTTGATCATATTTTTGCGGTTATTCCTGAATTTGAGTTGAAAGTGTTCCAAGAACCGACAGGAAGTGACATTTCGCAACTGAAAGCCGAATTATAAAACTTATTTCAAATTATTGGAAATCTTGATTTAGTTTCAAATTGTTATAGTTGAGGCTATTTTTGGTTCGTTTACTTAATTATTGTAAATAATTCGTACTTTTGCTTGTCGATTTGTAACCAGTAACACATTTTAAAAATATGGAAACTAATGATTATTTAGAGAAAGCTGCCAATATAGACGATCTGGATGAAAAAATATTAAAGTTAATAACAAAAAATGCCCGAATTCCGTTTTTAGAAGTTGCCAGAGAATGTGGAGTTTCCGGTGCAGCAATCCATCAACGTGTTCAGCGTTTATTAAATATTGGTGTTGTAAAAGGGAGCGAATTTATTGTAAGTCCCCAAAAATTGGGATACAATACTTGTGCGTACATGGGTATTTATTTAGATAAAGCTAAATATCACACTCAGGTAAGCGAGGCTTTAAGGAAAATCCCGGAAGTTGTTGAATGTCATTATACCACAGGGCAGTATGCAATTTTTATTAAAATTCAAACCAAAACCAACAAACATTTAAAAAAGATTATAGATGACGAGCTTCAGGAAATAGAAGGTATTGCAAGAACAGAAACTTTTATTTCTCTTGAAATGGATTTTAAACGACAAGTTCCAATAAAATAAAAAAGGCCGGTAACTCCGGCCTTTTTTATTGGATGCATTAATCAGTCATTTTTATAAACAAAATCGTATGATTCATCATGTTGACTAAGGTCGAGCCCAATCTTTTCACCATGCGGAGAAATTCTTAAGGGCACCATTAAATCGGTAATTTTGTACATTAATAATGACCCCCCAAATGTAAATACACCAACAATAATCAGTGCCAAAAGGTGGTATAGAAAAGTGGTAATTTCGCCATGGATTAGCCCCACTTCGTTGGCAAAAACTGCAGTTGCCAGCATTCCAACTATACCACCCATTCCGTGCGCTGGAAAAACATCTAAAGTATCGTCCAGCGTCGATTGGGTTCTTAAAGTAATGGAGTAATTACTAATTAAAGCTGCAATAACTCCAATAAAGATACTCGATCCAACATTTACAAAACCTGCTGCCGGTGTAATGGCAACAAGCCCCACTACTAATCCAATAGCAGCACCCACAGCCGACGGCTTTTTTCCTTTGGCACCATCATAAAAAATCCAGGTTAACATAGCTGCCGCCGAAGCTGTGTTTGTATTTACCAATGCCGAGGCTGCAACTGAATCGGCAGCTAAGGCAGAACCACCATTAAATCCAAACCATCCAAACCAAAGCATCCCCGCACCTAAAAGAATATATGGGATATTTGCCGGTTTAATTTCTTTATTAGCATCTTTTCTTCTTCCCAAAAAAATTGCTCCAGCCAATGCGGCAAAACCAGCCGACATGTGAACTACGGTTCCTCCCGCAAAATCAAGCACCCCCCAATTTCTTAAAAAACCATTTGGATGCCAGGTCCAGTGTGCTAATGGTGCATAAACGAAAATTACAAACAGACACATAAAAAGCATGTAGGCCCTAAATCGGACCCTTCCTGCAAACGAACCCGTAATTAATGCCGGTGTAATAATTGCAAATTTTAACTGGAACATAGCGAAAACGGCAAGTGGAAAAGTTGGTGAGAAATCGGGATGTGTACCACCGCCAACACCACGAAACATAAAAAAGGTTGCCGGGTTGCCAAATAAACCAAAACCTTCCCTTCCAATACTATCACCAAAAGCGATACTGAACCCGACTACTACCCATAAGATACTTACAATTCCCATCGCGACAAAACTTTGTAGCATGGTTGAAATGATATTTTTGGGTTGCACCATTCCGCCGTAAAAAAATGCTAGTCCGGGAGTCATTAATAAAACTAAACCAGTTGCAGTTAACATCCATGCAGTGTCTCCTGGTACAAGATTCGAATAATCCTGGTCCTCCAAACCTGAGGGGATAATTATTCCAAGGATTGCTACAATTACAAGTAAAACCAGAATTAGCCACCAACTACGAGTATTTTTCATAATAAGATTTTTTAAATATTTTGACTGAATGATATTATTTTGTTGTAAAAATATCATATTATAAGATACAATGATGATATAATAGAATATAGTAATATTTAGTAAGATAAATTAACACTTTGATAACAATTGTGTTATTTTAAATACCATTTTAATAAAGATTGAATCTTAGACCAAAATTGTCATAATGGTGATATTTTGATGATTTTTTGTACTTTTGTTGGAAAATTGTAAAAAATGACATTAAGAAGTAATTTAGATGATGTTGATTTTAGGATATTGAATATTATCACCAAAAATGCCCGCATCCCGTTTAAAGAGGTTGCCAGCGAAGTAGGGATTTCCAGGGCAGCTGTTCATCAAAGGGTAAATCGGATGATCGATCTGGAAGTAATCGTGGGTTCAGGTTACAATATAAATCCTAAAAAAGTAGATTTTAGAACCTGTACTTATATTGGAATTTTTTTAGAAAAAGGAGGTTTGTTTTCTGAGGTGGTCGAAAGATTAAAATTGATTCCGGAAATTGTTGAATGTCATTATACTACCGGACAATATGCAATTTTTATTAAAGTGTATGCCAAAGATAACGAGCATTTAAAAAATATATTAAGTGGGCAGATTCAAAAAATTATGGGAGTTGCAAGTACCGAAACTTTTATCTCGCTCGAAGAATCATTTAAAAGGGCAATTCCCGTTCATTCTTAGTTTTTTTGCCGAACTGCTTCGTAAATCATTAATGCTGCTGCTACTGAAACATTTAGCGACTCTATTTTTCCTAAGATTGGAATCTTAAGTTGAAAGTCAGCAAGTTTTAATATATGTTCTGAAATTCCTTTTTCTTCCGAACCCAATACAATTCCCAGTGGCGCATTAAGATTTGCTTCAGTATATAATTTATCTGCTTTTTCTGTGGCTGCAACAATTTTAATACCTGAATCTTTTAAAAACTGAATAGCATTTGGCAGGTTATCAACCCTGCAAATTGGTAGATTGTGAATTGCGCCTGCCGACGTTTTTACAGCATCGGCGCCAATTCTCGCCATTCCCTTATCAGGGATTATTATTGTTTGAACACCTGCACATTCAGCCGAACGGACAATGGCCCCAAAATTCCTGACATCTGTGATTTGGTCAAGAATAAGTATAAACGGGTCAGATCCTGATTCATACAATTCGGGTAAAAGTGTTTCGATGTTATAAAACTCAACCGGCGAAAGTAAAGCCAAAACCCCTTGGTGATTTTTACGGGTTACCCGATTAATTTTTTCAATTGGAACAAATTGATAAGCAATTTCATTTTCTTTTAATAAATAAAAAAGATCTTGAAAAAGTTCGTTGTTTAATCCTTTTCTAATGAGTACTTTTTCGATTATCTTGCCATTTTTAATTGCTTCAATTATTGCACGTGTCCCAAAAATATATTCATCTTTATTCATTACCAGTTTTTTTTAGATTTCCAGTTTTCCAGCTCTTCATGCTCGGTTTCCCAACTTCTCATTGTTTGTTCAAGTTTTGCTTTAAGTTGATCGTAATTGTCAAAAATAGAATGATCATCTAATTTTTCAGACGAAGATAAAAGATTGTTCAATTCATCAATTGAAGCTTCCGTGGCAGCGATATCATTTTCTGTTTTTTCAACCTTTTTTTCTAGTCTTGAAATATTCCTGTTGATATCTTTTCTCTCTTCGAAACTAATTCCGTTACTCGTAGTTTTTTTTTGTCGAATCCCTTTTTCATTAGCAGCTAAAATTGATTTGACTTCCAATTCTTTTAGGGATTCAATTTTCTTTTTTTGAAGGAAATCGTAAATTCCGCCAAGATGTTGTTTTATTTTTTTATTTCTGAATTCATAAATGCAATTCACTAATCCATCTAAAAATTCGCGATCGTGAGAAACGATTAAAATTGTACCTGTAAATTTAGCTAATGCATCTTTTAAGATTTCTTTCGATCGCATGTCGAGGTGGTTTGTCGGTTCGTCGAGGACCAAAAAGTTCACCGGTTCGAGCATTAACCTAATCATTGCCAATCTCGATTTTTCGCCGCCACTTAATACTTTAACTTTTTTGTCTGCATCTTCGCCCGAAAAAAGGAATGCACCCAAAATGTCCCTTATTTTTGTTCGTATTTCACCTACGGCAATTTCATCAATAGTTTCAAAAACAGTTTTATTTTCATTAAGTAATTGTGCCTGGTTTTGAGCAAAATATCCGATTTTTATATTGTGCCCCAATTGCAAATGCCCGTCGTGGATGAGTTCATTCAGAATAATTCTTGCCAAGGTAGTTTTCCCCTCACCATTTCGGCCTACAAAAGCTAATTTGTCACCGTTTTCGATGGTTAAATCTATATCATTTAATACTACGTGGTTCCCATAGTTTTTGCTTATGTTTTTAGCTTTTACGGCAACTTTCCCAGAACGAGGTGCTGGAGGGAAATTTAGTTTTAGGGCGGCATTGTCTTCTTCTTCAATTTCAATACGATCTATTTTTTCCAGATGTTTAACCCTCGATTGCACCTGGACAGCTTTTGTTGCCTTGTACCGAAACCGTTCGATAAAGGTTTCCGTATCATCGATCATTTTTTGCTGGTTACGGTAGGCTGCAAGCTGGACTTCAGATTGTTCTTTTTTCCATTTTACAAATGCCGAATAATTCATTTTTTGATTGGAAATTTTACCGAGCGAAATTTCAATAGTCCGGTTACAAACTGCATCTAAAAAAGCTTTGTCGTGCGATACCAGGATCACTGCTCCTTTGTAATTTTTCAAGAAATTTTCGAGCCATTGAATAGATTCAATATCGAGGTGGTTCGTGGGTTCATCGAGTAAAAATACATCTGGTTTTTTTAAGAGAAGTTTTGCCAATTCAACACGCATCCTCCAACCCCCGCTAAATTCCGACGTTGGCCGGTTAAAATCGCTGCGCTCAAAACCCAGTCCAATTAAGGTTTGTTCCAGCTCGGCTTCATAATTTTCGCCACCCAAAATGTTAAATCTTTCATTAAGTTCGGTAATCTTGTCAAGTTTATTTAAATACCCGATTGAATGATAATCTTTATTGTTTTCAACTTCTTTATTTAATTGTGCAATCCTCTTTTGAAGCTTGATTAATTTTTCAAATGCCAGAACAGTTTCTTCTTTTAATGTGTGAGAATTTGTTAGTTTCATTTGTTGTGGGAGGTATCCAATATTTATATCTTTTGGGATACTCACCCGTCCTGAAGTGGGATTTTCTATTCCTGTTATAATTTTAAGAAGTGTAGTTTTTCCACCACCGTTTTTGCCGATTAGCCCAATCCGATCTTTCTGATTTATTAAAAAACTAACTTTTTTAAACAATTCAAAACCGCCAAAATTTAAATTTATTTTATCTAATGATATCATAAAAGTTTTAAAAGTTGCCAAAGATAACGATTAAAGATGAATTGTTTCCACTTATAATTTGGGTAAAAAAAATACCCTCGCGGGCAATAAAAGAAGAAGGGGAAAGACTGATGGACGCTTTTTGAAGATGATTGATGATTTACAAACCCCTAAACATAAAACCAATCATAAATACAGAAATTGCTTTCCCCTTATAAGTTCTATTTTTTTGAAATAAAACCAACCATTAAATCAATTCAAATATAATATAAAAACTTTCAAATTGCAAAAACAGAAATGGGACAAAGTGGTTTAAGCAAATAAAAATAGGGCCAGTTTTCCCAGAATGGGAAAATATTATTTTTATTGGGAACAGAGTTTTTGAAAGTAACAATTTGGTTTCAGTAAAAAAACTAAATTTGCCGTAAAAAAAGTGGCACGAAACCGGAAGAAACCTTTTTACGAAAAGGTAACAATTGAAGACATTGGCGCAGAAGGGAAAGCACTTGCCCGGGTGGGAGATAAAGTTGTTTTTACAAAGCTGGTGATTCCAGGAGATATTGTTGATTTACAAGTAAATAAAAAACGTAAAAAATACGAGGAAGCCTTTGTAACCAAAATACATAAATATTCTGATAATCGAGTCGAAGCCTTTTGCGAACATTTTGGAACTTGTGGTGGATGCAAATGGCAATTTTTACCCTACGAAAAACAACTGTTTTACAAACAAAAACAAGTTGAGGATCAGATGAAAAGAATTGGAAAAATTGATTTACCCTTAATTGATCCAATTTTAGGTTCTGAGAAAAATACATTTTACCGAAACAAACTTGAATTTACTTTTTCCAGCAAAAGATGGCTTACGAATATTGAAATAAATTCGGATGATGAAATTAGCAATCACAATGCATTAGGGTTTCATGTGCCCGGTTTATTTGATAAAGTAATAAACATTGATAAATGTTGGCTGCAACCTGAACCATCAAACAAAATCAGGAATTTTATTTTCAATTTTGCAATTAACAGGGGGCTTGATTTTTTTGACATTCGTGGACAAAATGGTTTTTTACGCACCCTAATCATCCGTACAAGTTCCATTGGCGAAACAATGGTTATTGTTACCTTCTTTAATGAGGATAATAAAGAAAGAACCAAATTATTACAAGCTGTTAATGATGAATTTCCTGAAATAACATCCCTTTTATATGTAATCAATCAAAAAGGCAACGATACAATTACCGATCAAGAAACTGTTGTTTTTAGCGGACGTGATTTTATTTTTGAAGAAATGGAAGGCTTAAAATTTAAAATTGGGGCAAAAAGTTTTTATCAAACCAATCCTGAGCAAGCTTATAATTTATATAAAGTGGCCCGCGAGTTTGCAGGCTTAAAAGGAACTGAAATAATTTTTGACCTGTACACTGGCACAGGAACAATTGCAAACTTTGTTGCACACGATGCAAAAAAAGTTGTAGGTATTGAATATGTTCCTGAAGCTATTGAAGATGCCAAAGAAAACTCGCGGTTAAATAAAATAACAAATACGTCTTTTTATTCGGGAGACTTAAAAGACGTATTAAATGAGGGATTTGTGAAAAAACATGGACAACCCGATGTTATAATAACCGATCCTCCCCGTGCTGGAATGCATGCGGATGTAGTCCAGGCTATATTAAATATTCAACCTGAAAAAATAGTTTACGTGAGTTGTAATCCGGCAACACAGGCACGCGACATACAATTGTTATCTGGTTCGTATGAAACAAAACGTATCCAACCTGTTGACATGTTCCCTCATACACATCACGTAGAAAATGTAGTTTTACTGGAGAAACTGAAGCTTAGTTCCTGAAATAATCTTGATTTCTTGAAACAAAAATATTTTTTATTTGTACAGATAATAGAAAAAGCGGTTTTAAATGTTTTAAATAATATGTTTAATTTTAGCTATATTGCATTTTTCTGTATCTTGAATATCTTAAAATTCTAAATTCAATTAAAATGAAAAGATTGATATTGTTTCTTATGAGTATTCTTCCCTTGTTAATTGTTGCTCAAAATGATTGTGATTTTTTTGAAAATGTTGCCATTCAAATTGAGAAGACTCTAATAAATACAAGTGAAAGTGATTTTGGCCCTTCGTTCGTAAATAATGAACTTTGGTATTCGGCATATACCGATAAGGAGATTAAGAAAATATCAAGGGGGGCAACAAAAAATATTTTTTACGATTTGTTTGTCTCACCATTCGATATGGCTGGTAACCTTGTGGGAGAAAAGAAAATACAATTTGAAGAAATTAGTACCGGGTATCATGCCGGGCCAGTTTCGTACTGTGCGGCAACCAGGGAGTTATTTGTGACTCTGAGTAACTTCGAGAATCCTGATGTAAAAAATAGAATTTTTCAAAAAGCCGATATTCGCCTAAAAATTGTGATAGCTAAAAAAATTGATGGCGAATGGAAATTAATAGAAGAACTTCCCTTTAATAGTTCGGCATATTCAGTTGGGCATCCAGCCATTTCGACAACGGGAGATACATTGTTTTTTTCTTCAAATATTCCAGATTATGGATTTGGGGGAACCGATTTGTACATGACGACCAGAAAAAATGGTGAATGGGTTGAATTAATAAATTTGGGCGATCAGGTAAATACCAAAGAAAACGACATGTTCCCATTTTTATATAAAAATGACCTGTTGATTTTTGCATCAAATGGAAGAAATGGAGGGAAAGGTGGTTTAGATTTATATTCGTCTTGTCTTGGAGGAAATGGTTTTTCGTCTCCACAAAATATTGCTGATTTAAATACCACAGAAGACGATTTTGGATTAGTTATGCATTCAAAAGGAGAAGTTGGGTATTATGTTTCACAAAAACCGGGAGGAGAAGGAGATGACGATATTTACAAGGTTGTTTTTAATGAAAAACTACTTGTGGAAGATCCTTCATCAAATACAGAATTTGAAATAAAAGGTAAAGTTGTCGATAGTGAAACCCTGGAACCAATACCTGGTGCCTTGGTTCTTTTAATGGAATGCGATGGAACACAATTAGCCAGGACAAATGCTAATCCGGAAGGCGATTTTTCTTTTTTAACAACATCCTCAGACTGTTTTGAGGTTATGGCAACTAAAAATTTATATGAAGATGATAAACAAATAGTAAATGAAGATAATTTTGTTTTATTAAAATTAAAGGGGGAACATTTGCTTGAATTATTGGTTCGGGATAATATAACATTGGAACCAATGCCGAATGTTACTGTTAAATTTAGCGATAATGTATTTTTTGAAACAGATAATAATGGATTAATAAATAGAGGGTTGGCCCGAAATACTAACTATATTGCTACATCCGAACTAGAAGGTTATATGAATGAATCTGTTACATTTACTACCATTGGTAGGCCGTTTGGTACTGTTAAGGAAATATTGAATGTCGAAAAAGTTGAAGTTGGACAGAGATTTACAATGGATAATATTTTTTATGATTACGATAAATGGGATATTCTTCCTGAATCGATAATTGAATTGAATAATTTGGTGAAAATTATGAATGATAATCCACTTTGGAAAGTTGAATTGGGTTCTCATACCGATTCCAGGGGCACTGATTCTTACAATGAATCTCTAAGCCAGAGGAGATCGGATTCAGCCGTTGGTTACATAGTGGCTAAAGGGATTGCTTTTAATAGGATAGTGGCTAAAGGATATGGTGAAACCCAACTAGTTAACCAATGTTCCAACGGTGTTCAATGTTCTGATGCTGAACACCGTAAAAACCGTCGGACCGAATTTAAGATTTTGGGATTGGACGAAAATTAATAGAAATATTTATGGATTTGTTTAACAGATCCACAATTTTCAGGATAAAATGAAAAAAGGTTGCTGTTCAGCAACCTTTTTTATTTATCCAAGATATGTCTTAAGTAATTTACTTCGCGATGTATGTCTTAATCTTCTTATTGCTTTTTCTTTAATTTGCCGGACCCTTTCGCGGGTCAATCCAAATCGTTCGCCAATTTCTTCTAAAGTCATGTCTTGACAGCCAATACCAAAAAACAATCTGATAATATCACTTTCGCGTTCTGTCAATGTTGCTAATGCCCTGTGAATTTCTTTTGCCAGCGATTCCATAATTAGACTACGGTCTGCATTTGGTGAATCGTTGTTTACCAAAACATCTAACAAACTATTATCTTCACCATCCACAAAAGGAGCATCAACAGAAACATGCCTTCCTGAAACACGCAGAGTATCGGCAACTTTTTCAGCCGGAAGTTCGAGCGATTCTGCTAATTCTTCTGGCGAAGGTTTGCGTTCGTGTTCTTGTTCAAATTTCGAAAAAGCTTTGTTGATTTTGTTTAATGAACCTACCTGGTTTAGAGGTAAACGAACAATTCGTGATTGTTCGGCCAGAGCCTGAAGAATCGATTGGCGAATCCACCAAACGGCATAAGAAATAAATTTAAAACCGCGTGTTTCGTCAAATTTTTCGGCTGCTTTAATTAAGCCAAGATTTCCTTCGTTAATTAAATCGGGTAAACTTAATCCTTGGTTTTGGTACTGTTTAGCTACTGATACAACAAAACGCAGGTTTGCCCTAGTCAGTTTCTCTAAAGCCGCCTGATCGCCCTTTTTAATCCGTTGTGCCAATTCAACTTCTTCCTCAACGGTAATAAGCTCTTCTTTTCCAATTTCCTGTAAATACTTATCTAAAGAAGCACTTTCACGGTTTGTGATCGACTTCGTGATCTTCAGTTGTCTCATATAATTTCCTTAAAAAAACGTGCAAATATAGAACATTAAAATTTAATGATCAAGGAGAAATCATATTTAAAAATTTAGTTAATAAATAGTTAAAGGTACTATTGGAAAAGAATTACTCAACTCCAAAAACAAAATATGCTAATTCTCCATTAGAATAGACTCCTTCAACTAAAATCCCTCCTCTCGCATTTCCAATTTCTCTCTTTAAATCATTGACTTCGTAAATGGGTTTTTTGTTCACATTGGTTATAATAAATCCTTCTTTGATTCCGGCATCTTTTAATTTTCCCTTTTTTAGGTTCTTTATTTTTATTCCGTTTTCAATATCCAGATTTTTTTTATCATTCTTGTTAATAGTTTCAAACTCAGCTCCCAACACTGTTATATTGTCTCTAACAATTTGCGTGTCACCGTGTCTATTACGAAGGGTGACGGTAAATTGTTTCTTTTCTCCGTTTCTTATTACAATTATTTTCACATCGTCTCCAGGACGATACTGACTAACTTTTTCCTGGAGCTCGGCCATATTCATTACTTTGTCGCTACCAACATTTATAATTACATCTCCTTTTTTGATACCAGCTTCCTTAGCTGCACCGTTTTCAGTAGCACTTCCAACATAAACTCCCTCCACCTTTTCGAGTTTTAACTCTTCAGCAATTTTTGCGTCAACATCGCCAATAGTTACCCCGAGTAATGCGCGTTGAACTTCCCCAAATTCTTTTAAATCGGTTACAACTTTTCTTACGATCGAAACCGGGACTGCAAACGAGTAACCTGTGTACGAACCCGTCCTGGAAGCGATTGCTGTATTTATTCCAATTAATTTACCTTGCTGGTTTACTAAAGCGCCACCACTATTTCCAGGATTAACCGCTGCATCGGTTTGAATAAAAGCTTCAATCGAATATTGGTCTTCATTAATTCGCAGGTTGCGGCCCAATGCACTAACTATTCCGGCAGTTACTGTTGAAGTTAAATTAAAAGGGTTTCCAACTGCCAAAACCCATTCACCAAGTCTCAATTCATCTGGATTACCGTAAGTTAAATAGGGCATATTTTCAGCCTCTATTTTTAAAAGGGCAATATCTGTCGATGGATCGGAGCCAACTAACCGTGCCTCAAATTCACGTTTGTCGTTTAAAATTACCAGTATATTTTGGGCATTTTCGATTACATGGTTATTTGTAACAATAAGTCCATCATCCGAAAGAATAACTCCTGATCCAAAACCCTGTGCAAGTTGAGGTTGCTGATTTCTTCGCAATCCAAAAAATTCATCGAAAAATGGGTTTCCACTCGACCAACCGCCACCCCTGACTGACTGAGTTGCAATATGAACTACTGCATGGATTGAATTTTCAGCTGCAAATGTTAAATCTGGCAAAACAGATTCTCCATCGGCGGGTAAAGCTGCATATTTGACGGCTTGTTCCTCTTTAATTGTTATTACATCGGTTTTGTCGAAAAAGGTGCTGTATGCCCAAACAGCAACAAAAGCACCAGCTATTACCAATAAAAATGTAAATGTAAATTTTCCTGCTTTTTTCATGGCTAAAATTATTTTTCTTATTTGTTCTTTTTAAAATGTGTTTAAGTAGAACGCAAATATACTACCACTGTTTTCTTTTTTTGAACAGAAACCCTTCATTTTACATATATTAACAACCAAATAGGAATATTGTTAAAAAGATGAAATTGAAATAAAAGATACTGAAATTTTGTCAGATTAAAATACATTATTTATTTATCAGGTACTTTAAACCATTTTGTATCCAGCTCAATTGGAACATAATCGTTTAAATACTTAATTGCGTCTTCAGAATTTTCTGCCACAAAATACAAGTCGCGGTATATTTCTTTTGCAAACATTTCGTTGTAAGTAACTTCGAATTGTTTTAAAAGATATTTAAAGAAATTGTTTGTGTTGATAAAAATAACAGGTTTTGTGTGATATGATAATTGTCGAAGTGTCATTACTTCAAGAATTTCTTCGAGAGTACCGAAACCGCCAGGCAAAGCAATAAACACATCCGATATTTCCCGCATTCTGGCTTTTCGTTCCTGCATGTCTTTTGTTATCAAAACCTCGTGTGCATTTTCGGAAGCCAGCGATCTGCCGATCATCTTTTCGGGAATTATTCCAATGGTTTTTGATCCAGCATTTCTTGTTGCAATGGTAACGGCTTCCATCAATCCTACGTTAGCCCCTCCGTTAACCAAAGTATGATTCCCTTTTCCAATAAGTTGTCCTAAAAATCGGGCTTCCTGAAAATATACATCTGGAATGGCATTGCTTGATGATGAAAATACACAAATATTCATATTGATATTAATTGAAAAAAATAGCTCCGGTTATACGCTTTATTGCAATCGTTCTTAGCCAAGTCGAAGAACTGTCCACTTTGAAAACAGATGTTTCGACTCCGCTCAACTTGACAATTCAATAATTACTTTTAGATAGTTCTTTGAAAATTGAATTAAGCATCAATATTTGCATAAGTTGCATGCTCTTCAATAAATTTTCTACGGGGTGGAACATCGTCACCCATTAACATAGAAAAAATATGATCTGCTTCTGCGGCATTTTCAATAGTTACCTGTTGCAAAGTCCGTCCTTCCGGATTCATAGTAGTTTCCCAAAGTTGCTCGGCATTCATTTCTCCCAAACCTTTGTAACGTTGTGTGTGGACACCGCTTTCGTTTCCGTCGGCCCACTCATTAATCAATTGTAAACGTTGTTGCTCGGTCCATGCATAAGATTCCTTTTTCCCTTTTTTAATCAGGAAAAGCGGAGGAGCAGCAATATATAAATACCCACTTTTTATCAAGTCGTTCATGTATCTGAAAAAGAAGGTCATAATCAGAGTTGCAATGTGGCTGCCGTCAACATCGGCATCGGTCATTATTACGACTTTATGATATCTGAGTTTTTCCATGTTAAGAGCCTTGGAATCTTCTTCTGTGCCTATTGTAACACCCAATGCGGTAAAAATATTTTTGATTTCTTCGTTTTCAAATATTTTGTGAACCATGGCTTTTTCAACGTTCAGGATTTTTCCACGTAAGGGAAGAATTGCCTGAGTTTTTCTGTCGCGGCCTTGCTTGGCTGTGCCACCAGCCGAATCTCCCTCCACAAGGAATACTTCGCATAAAGCAGGGTCTTTTTCCGAGCAGTCGGTTAATTTTCCCGGAAGCCCTCCACCTGTTAATGCACTTTTCCGCTGGACCATTTCGCGTGCTTTTCTTGCCGCATGCCTGGCTTGAGCTGCCAGAATTACTTTGTTAACAATAGTTTTCGCGTCTTTTGGGTTTTCTTCAAGATAGTTTTTAAGCATTTCACTTACTGCCTGGTCAACCGAAAGGCTAACTTCCGAATTTCCCAATTTGGTTTTGGTCTGCCCTTCAAATTGTGGTTCGGCTACTTTTACTGAAACAACGGCTGTTAAACCCTCGCGAAAATCATCGCCACTGATGTCAAATTTCATTTTTGCAAGCATCCCCGATTGGTCGGCATAGTTTTTTAGTGTCCTTGTTAATCCACGCCTAAAACCGGTTAAATGCGTTCCACCTTCAATAGTGTTAATATTATTTACATAGGAATGAATATTTTCTGAAAACGAAGAATTGTATTGTAATGCAATTTCAACCGGGACTCCGTTTTTTTCGGAGCTTACATTAATAACATCTTGAATAAGTTTTGTTCGGGTTTCATCGAGATATTCTACAAATTCTTTTAATCCTTCTTGTGAGTAAAATGTTTCAGTCTTTAAACTTCCATCTTCTTTTACTACCCGTTCATCGGTAATTGACAGTGTTATCCCGGCGTTTAGGAATGCAAGTTCGCGCAAGCGTGCAGCAAGAATTTCGTATTTGTATGATTTTACCAGGAAAATAGAATCGTCGGGTTTGAAGGTGACGAATGTTCCGGTTATATCAGATTCTCCAATTACCTTCGCCTCGTACAAAGGTTTTCCAATGGAATATTCTTGTACCCAGATTTTACCTTCGCGATGTATTTCTGCTTTTAAATGCGATGAAAGTGCATTAACACACGAAACACCAACTCCATGCAAACCCCCTGAAACTTTATACGAATCTTTATCGAATTTACCCCCGGCATGAAGAACTGTCATTACTACTTCCAATGCCGATCGGTTTTCTTTTGTATGCTTTTCGGTGGGAATTCCACGTCCGTCATCTTTTACTGTAATTGAATTGTCTTCATGAATAAATACATCAATATTGTTGCAATAGCCAACAAGTGCTTCGTCAATCGAGTTATCAATAACTTCGTAAACCAAATGGTGCAATCCTTTTTCATTGGTATCGCCAATATACATCGACGGACGTTTCCTTACCGCTTCCAATCCTTCAAGTACCTGGATACTATCGGCGGAGTAGTTTCCGTTATCGCCGTTTGAAGTACCATTTTTTTCTATTTCACTCATCCTTTTTTACTTAAATAAATATCTTTTTAATTCCTTTAAAATAAAATAGTTTCCAAAATCAAAGTAACGTTTACTTTTGAGCGGAAACTAGTTGATTGTCAGGTTTTTATTCTGATTTAAAATTCATATTAAAACCAACGCGCAAATATAATAAAATTAACTAAAGCAAAAGCCTTTTTTAACCGTATGTTAAGCATATTTTTCAACAATTTATTAACCTGAAAATGAGCAATAAATAGTGTGTAACGACAATAAAAAAGGGAAGCTTTTAAAGCCTCCCTTTTTCATAAAAATCCAACAGTTTAAAAAGCATAACTTAAACCGCCCAAAAAGTTGAAACTTTGTACCGGGTAACCAAACCAACGCTGATATTTTTGAAACCCAAAATTATTTAGTTGCGCAAACACCGAAAATTTTTGTGTTATCTTATAATTTGCTGCGAAATTCAGATCGATTGCCGTGCTGAGGTTGTAAGAACTTTGATTTACAAAAGGCAATTCAGTTAGGTCGAAAAAGGGTATTGGACGTGGATCGAAACCGGTTGCATCGATAATTAGTGCATTCCTTTTTCCAACTAAAAATATATCGGATGAAACACTAAGTTGTTCTGTAATTTTATAAGCAAGCGACAATTTTGCATCCCAGTCGGGTAAATTCCAGGCTTCATCTTGTGTTTCTAATTTATAAACGTAATAATTTCCGGAAATTAAAAGATCGAGTTTTTCCGATGATGTATGGAAAATTTCAAGATTAAACTTCAGTAAATCCAAATTATCGTATAAAACATCGAAATCGTTGTCGATTATCGATGGACTTGGCAGTGGCCCGGCGGTTGGGTAAATATATTTAAATAGGTAATAAAGTGGTTGATCGTTTATCATTGAATAATCGACTGCTATTTTGAAATTGGTTTTGGTAGCAAATTTCCCATCGAATCCACCATAAAAATGCAATTTCTCGAAACTGTTTTTTACATCGTGTTGAGGATCAACAAAAGGATTTTCGTAGGCAATTTTAGAATAGTGGTTGTTGATGTAATTTCCATCGACTCCGGCAAAAATATTAATGATTTCTTTAACCGGCGCAAAATTAACCCTGACATTTGGCGCAATTTTGGCACGAATATCAATATCGTTGTCGAGAACAAACCAGGCATTAAAACCTGCCCTGATATTTGCAACATCGTTACCGAGGTAATAAGCTGGTTTCGCTGTTAACCAGGTTTGCTGACTTTTACCAACCATCAATAAATTCCGATTAAAAATCTGATCCGATTGTATAAAAGATGCTCCGGCCTCTAACAATCCCACACCAATATTCATGGGTTTTTTAACATCGGCGGTAAATTGGCCAAAGTGTTCGCGTTGGTCGGTTTTTGTTCCGAAATAATGATATAAAAAGTTAAAGCCGAAAGTCGGATCGTTCTTATTGGCAGTTGAATTTACCAGATTAATGTTTATCCCCCCCTTGGAAAAAGCCTGTTTTGTACCGATGTAATTTATATTTTGATTTTCCTCATTTAATGGAGTTGGAATAGAATCAACGGGATAACCGTAATAATTAAATCCATTGTGATCGAAATTTAAGTTAACCGAAAGAACGGAATTTCTGAATAAGTGTTTTATGAACATTTCCGCCCCGTTTTCAGAAAAAGGCGCATCAACCCTGTTGTCACCTTCAAACCTTAATTTTCCAAGCGAAGAAAGGTGCATTCCATGTAAGCCAAAAATAGTGTTTTTTGTATTTTGGGTATTGAAAAAAAACTCGCCGTAAGGTTTATTGTAATTTCCCAGGCCTGCCCTAACTAAACCATATCCTGTGTCTTGTTTTGGTTTGCTTGCAATCGTTGCTGCTTTTAGTGTGTTAACAGAAAATGTATTGTAAATAGGCTGGCTGAAAATACTGTAATTGAAAGTCGGTTTCTGATGTTCGGCATCATCGATTTTTGGCATTTCATTAATTTTATCTGCATCCGAAATGCTTGGTTTATAAGCCTTAAACACCTCAACTTCCTGCGACAAAGTAGTATCTCGTTGGGCAGCCACTTCAGTGGTAGCACCAATCAGAAGTACAAGAACAATATATTTTATTTTTTTACCGATCATGATCTTTTTTTTAATTGTCGATTAATTTTAATTGTAACGAATTGTCAATGGCTTTTTTCTGTTCGAGTTTTTCGCCGGCTTCAATGGCCGCCAATTTTCTTTCCGCCTCAATTTTAATTCCATCGGTATCGTTTCCATAATTTTCAACCACACTTTTTAAGGTATGTTTGGCCTGGAATTCATCTCCTTTGTCAATATAAATATCAGAAAGTAAAAGGAAAGCTTTTCCCAGCCAAAACTGGTAGGGGGTCCCTTTCGAAATAAAATCCAGAATTTCGTTTTCGGCTTGTGTTTTATTTTCCTGACGGTAGTAAGTTTCTGAAAGCAAGAATTTTGCTTCCGCTCCTTGTTCAAGTTTTGTGTCGTTTGCTACTTCTTTTAAACCGGGTATCGCAAGGTTAAAATTATCTAATTTGTAATACGATTTTCCGGTGATGTAATTTGACTCGCGCACTAAAGCTTCGTTTACAATATCCGATTTTTTCACCTTTTCAGCGGCTTCAATCGCATTGGGGAAACGTTCGAGATTAAAATAACAACGCATTTGGCCGGTATAAGCTTTTAAAATATTCCACTTGCTGTTAGCAATGTTTTCCAGTCGAACGAACATATCAAGCGCCTGTGAATATTGTTGGGCATTGTAAGTTAATTCCGATGAACGTGAAAGTGCAGGTTCACTAAAAATATTATCGGGTTGTAATGCTGCATAAGAATAATGTTCGTTCGATTCAGAGTAGCGCCCTTCCTTGTAAAGAGATTCAGCAAGATAAAAATGGGCATTTAGTGTAAAACTACCATTTGGAAATTGTTGAAGGTATCTTTGTAATTGAGCTGAGGCATTTGGATCGCCAGCCATGTACAGCCGCTCTGCCGACAAATAAGTAAGCGAATCTTGTTCCGATACGGTTACATTGACACCCGAACCAAGCCGGTTGGCATAGGCAAAATAAGCATCGATGTTGTTCATTTCTACGTAGCAGTTTTTAATACCAAGCATTGCCGACTGCGCTTCAGGTGTTCCCCGATAATTTTCAGCTACAATTTGGTATTGGTCAAGAGCCTGCGGATAATCTCCATTGTTGTAATTTATTAAACCCATTTGCAACAGTGCTTTCCGATAATAAATTCCTTGTTGGTGCCTATTGATTATTTGTTGGTATTGTTGCGCTGCTTCGTAATTCTGCCCCAATCTTTCGTGGGCACGGCCCAGTTCATACAAAGCGTCGTCCTGATAATCAGAATCGGGGAATCCTGCCAGCAGTCGTTCCAGATTATTTACTTTTCCTTGTTGATCTCGTTGCAATCCCTGGCAAAAAGCAATTTGGAAAAGTGCATAATCGGCTTCATAAATTTTCATGTTGTATGCTTGCTCGTAGTTTTGTTGAGCCAGGGAATAATTTGTTTCCAGGTAATAATAATCACCCACTCGGTTTAGGGCATCAGCTAATTTTTCGCTGCGTTTGCCTTGCATGGCATTTACATATTTTCTAAAAAGTGAACTTGCCTGTTCATAATCTTCAAGTTTAAAATAGGAGTATGCAAGATTGTATTGCGCATCCTGGTATTCAGGCATCGAAAATGCCCCTGCAGTCCTTAAAAACTGGTTATACGTTGAAATTGAATTATTATAATCGCCTACGCGGTAAAGTGCCTCTGCTTTCCAGAAAAGGGCACTAGCATTTATTTCCCTGCTGTGGCTACTGTTTTTAAGCGAAAGGTCGAAAAAATCGACCGCCTGGTTATAAGCAAGGTTATTAAACAGTTCAAGTCCGCGGTAATAAGTCACTCGTTGATATGCCCTTAAAATTGCAGGGGTTTTTACTTGAATTTTTTCTATAGAATTGATTGCATCCCTGTAATTGCGTGTAACCATAAAAACTTCTACTAAATAACGGTAAGCTTCCGCATTTCTTTCCGAATTTGGATAAGTGGCAATGTAGCGGTCGAAAGCTTTAATTGTTTCGTTAAAAGGCGAATACGAAAGCTCGTAGGTTAGTTTTGCATAACTGAACAGAGCATCTTCTTTTACCCGTTCGTTAAAATCGAATTCAGAAGCTGCTTCAAATGCAATCCTTGCATTTTCTTTTTCATTTAACTGAATGTAACAATCTGCCAGATGGTAATAAGCATTTTGTGCCATTTCATCTTTTCCTTTCGAAGCTTTTTCTAAAAGAGGAGCCGATTTGTCGAAACTTCCTGTGTTGTAATAACAATACCCCAAAAGATAATTGTCTTCCCGTGTTTTAAGGCTTGGATTTTCGTGGTAAGTTTCGAGGTATGGTATAGCGGCAGTATAATTGCGCAAATGAAAATAGGAGTCGCCTACCAATTTCGAAAGTTCAGCTTGGTGCTCTTTTTCAACATCGTCGATAATTGATGTAGTGTAATTAACCACCTCGTTGTATTTTTGCTGTTTATAATAAATGTGGCTAACGTACAATGGAATAACCCTCGAATAAGTTGGGTCGCCGTCTAATTTCGAAAATCCCTGAAGCGACGATTCAAAGTTTTCTTCTAAATACATTATGTGCGCCCAATAATAGGTTGCCGGTTTACTGTACAAACTGTTTTCGTCTTTAATCTGATAAAATTCGGAAGCTGCCAAATCGTTATTGTCAGTCATTAAATGCGAATAACCAGTTTGGTATTGCAGTTTAACGCGTTCTTTGTCAGACACATCGGAACGATCAACATTTCCATAGCTGCGAATAACATTTGGATACTGCTTTTTTTCAAACTGGTAGTCGCCAAGGTTGAACCATGCCCGATTGTTGTACGGACTTTCTGGAAAATCGTTAATAAACTTGTTTACCATTTTACTCCCTGAAGAGTGGCCTGCTTTTAACGCCGAAACCGATTTGAAAAATTCAGCTTCAGAAAACAGTTCTGACTTTTCGTTTACATCGTTCTGAATTTTTTCAAATTGCCTGAATGCGGCATTGAATTTTCCATGCCCAAATAGTTCTTTTGCAATTACTATTTCTTTCTGAACATCGCTGAAGTAAGCTGTTTGCTGTGCATTCAACTGTAAATGAACCAGAATTAACAAGTGGAGGAAAATTAAATTTCTAATTGTCTTCATGCTCTTGTTGTTATCTTTTTTTAACGTGAATCCGTTTTAGGTTTTACGCTTGTTTATTTGGCAATAAAACCCTGAACGAAGGTGTTTTAATCAACAAAAATAGGTATAAACATTTGCTTGTTCGTTGCAAAACTATCTTAATTTCTTAACAAGAAACTGTTTATTTCTTTCGTTTATTATTCAAACCGGATAAAAAAATTAGTTTAATTTCGGAAACATTTATTTATTATGAAGGAAAACAGGGTTGTGGAGTTGATTGAAGCAGATATTTACCAACATGAAAACCGGATACTTTCGAGTGTGGATTTAAAGGTTGATTCGGGTGAATTTGTTTACGTTATCGGTAAAGTTGGTACCGGTAAAACCAGCCTGATTAAAACTCTGAACGCCGAGTTGCCATTATTTTCAGGGAGTGGCCAGGTTGCTGGTTTTAATTTGTCGAGGATAAAATCTAAAGAAATATCATTGTTACGGAGAAAACTGGGTGTAGTCTTTCAGGATTTCAGGTTGCTAAACGATAGGAATGTGTACGAAAACCTGGCTTTCGTTTTAAAGGCCACCGGTTGGAAAAACAAAAATGATATTGATAATCGGATCGGTGAAGTTTTAGAAAGTGTCGGGGTTAGCGATAAATTAACAAAAATGCCACACCGACTGAGTGGCGGAGAACAGCAACGTGTTGTTATTGCACGGGCAATTTTAAACGACCCAATTATTATTCTCGCCGACGAACCCACTGGAAACCTCGATCCGGAAACTTCGGGAGAGATACTTGATTTGTTTATTCAATTAAATAAAGCTGGTAAAACTGTTTTAATGGCATCGCACGATTATGCAGCGATTGCTAAAAAACCTGCGCGTACTTTGGTGTGTGCCGATGGAAAAATTAGCGATTCTGCTAATAACGAAGTCATTATCGATTTTGAATGTTTGCTGGAATCGAATGTGTAGTTTTATGTAGAAATAGTTTATGTGATTTTATCGGGAAAACATAAAGGCGAAATTAACTTAAAAAAAAACTTTAAAAGAATATATACTATTTGTATGTGTAGCAGATTTTTTTTTGCTACAAATTCGAATGACATTTAAAGAAGTTTTGTTTTTATTATTGAAATCGCAAAAATATCCCGTCTAAAATTTTCTCCTCATTTTCCCAGGTTAATTCATTGGCTACCAATTTTAAATTTTTCAGCCATTCTTTTCTTTTTTCAATATCGAAAAGTGCTATTCTTATTTTTTCTGCCAATTCGTTTGGTTCCAGAGTCGATGTAATTTCTCCAATTTGGTATTTATTTACAATGGCAAACATTTCGGGAAGGTTGGTAACCAAAACAGGAACTTGTGCCTGAATGTAATCGAACAATTTATTAGGCAGAGCAAAGTGGTAGTTTAATCCTAAATCCTCTTCGATAGAAAGTCCGAGATCGGCTTGTGGGGTAAGTTTTTCCAGCTCATCAATTGGCAAGCGCCCTGTGAATTCTACCTTATTTTGTAAGTTTTCTTTTTCAACTAAATTCTCTAATTGAGGTTTTATATCACCATCGCCGGCAATTATTAGTTTGGCATTTTCAATAAATTTCATTGCTAAAATGGCTTGTTCCAAACCTCTGCCAATATTTACTGCTCCCTGATATAAAATTATTTTTTCGGAAAATTTTTTTTGAGGGATTTTTTCTTTTGGATAAATTAAAGCAAACGGAATATTCCTGACTACTTTAAATGAGACGCCATATTTTTTTTTGTAAACATTTGCTATTGAATCGCAAACTGTGTACGCATGTTTTATTTTCGGGACTATTTTGCTTTCCAGCCATTCCCAGACTCGCTGTACTTTTGGCCGGTTTATTAGTTCAGGTACTTCGGTGAAATATTCGTGACTGTCGTAAACCAGTGGTTTCTTTTTTAATTTTGAAACTAAAAAATTAGCAGTTAAAGTGTCGAGGTCGTTAGAAAGAAGCACATCAGATTTTGAAAAGAGCAGAAACAAAAATAGCCGGAAATTGAATTCCGCATAAAACAATAGCCCCTTTTTAAACATTAGGTTCAACCGTTTTGTATCGTAATTACGCGAATTCAACGTTATACTTTTTGGGAGTTTCCTGCCAATCAACAAAACCAAAAATCCCATTTTTGTTAAAGTTGTACAAACTTTATGAACCCGGTTATCGGAAACCAAATCGTTGGTTACAGAAACGATAATTCTTTTTTTTACTGCTATTTTCAAGCTATTAAATTAAATAAGGGTAATTAAAGAAACTTCAAAGTTGTGAAAATATTTTGATGTTGTTTGTAGCAATTAGTATTTGTCTGATTAAATAGATGGTTTGTTGTTTACTATTTCTTAAAAAAAAATATTCTAATAAAGAAAATTCTTAAAGTTGACTATCTCGGTACTATAGCCAAGGAGTATTACCCCAACTTTATTTCTGCAAAGAAGCCGAAAGTCGAATTTTCTCTATTTCACCCCATTGTCCCGACAATATCGGGACATCTCCCCTGAAATTCAGGGGAGAATATATAGAACCCCGAAGCAAAGCTTCGAGAAATTATTTGATTAAAAATTCTGCAATTTTTTATAGCACACTTATCAAATACCTCAATAGTTATTACGTTGCCCGCCATTGGCAGAATGTAAAACAGTCTCTAAATATTATTGAAGAACTTTTATCAACTTAACCAAATATAAAGGAATAATGTAATTAAAGAAAGTATCCCCAAATGTAACCTCCAGTCAGTTATCCCTTCAAATCTTGCTACCCCATTCGAATAGTTAATTGTGGTTTTGGCAAGCTTTTCAGGCGAAGTTTTTTCCGTAAATGCCGAAACGGCAAACAAAACGCCGGTTATTATAATTTCGGCCCAAAGTCCACGGTAGCCAAAATTTAGTGTTAATTTATGATGAAGGATTGGAAATACTTCTTTCCCGGCATCGTATCCCAAAAGCTGGTCGATAACAAATATTGTGGCCAAAACAATCCCCACAAGTACTGATGCAGCAGCTCCTTTTAGGGTAACTTTTTTGCTTACAATTCCGAAGAAGATTGCAGGGAAAACCGGAATTACTAAATAAGCCGTAATTGTTTGCAAATATTTATACAATCCCTCCTCATTTTTATATACTAAATACGCAGCTCCAATCCCTAAAAAAGTTACAATTAAAATAATATACCTGCCCATTGAAACCTGTTTTTTTTCTGAAGTATTTGGCCTGAATTCAACTATAAAATCCCGCACAACCAGTGTAGAAACCGAATTCAGTACCGCAATAAGCGATGTAACAAGAGCAGCCATTAACGATGCCAGCATCAAACCACGCAATCCACTTGGTAAAAGTTTATTCAGTAATAATACAAAAGTTTGTTTGGTCTCTTCGCCTTCCAATTCCCCGGGAAATAGTGCAAAAGCAATTACACCCGGCAGCGCAAAAAGAAATATTGGGAGAAGTTTTAGCAAAGTAGCAAACATGGCCCCCCATCTTGCATGTTTTATATTAGGGGCCGAAAGTACCCGTTGAACATTCACCTGGTCTATTCCCCAGTAAAAAATCCCAGCATAAAAAGCGGTAGCTAATATTCCCCAAAAAGGATAGACCGGATCGTCATAAGGTGCTGAAATTTTCATCATTTCGGGTACTTTTTCCATTAAGCCATTCCATCCATCTACTTTGTCTAAACCGATAAAAAGCATTACCGCTGCCCCCCCAATCATTAAAACAACCTGAATTACATCGGAATAGGCAACTGCTGTAAAACCCCCAATTATTGTAAAAGCAGCAACCGTAATTCCAATATAGAAAACTGTTGTCATCACATTCCAGCCAAGAATACTATTCAAAACCAGGGCACCTGCAAACAATGTGAAAGCTAGTTTGGTCATAACACTGATAACCAACATGAGGCCTGAAAAGAACGTACGGGCACGCCTGTTAAACCTCATTTCAAGAAATTCAGGGATTGTGTAAATTTTATTTTTCATGTAATAAGGAAAAAGAATTGCGCAGGCAAAACCCAATGTAATTGCACAAGTCAATTCTACCGAACCTGCTGAAAGCCCGTAACGATACGAGTCGCCCGATAAACCCACCAAATGTTCGGCTCCAATATTTGTGGCAAATAGCGAGGCACCAACAACCGGCCATTTTATCGACCGCCCCCCCAAAAAGAAATTAATACTGTTCTTCCCTGCTTTTTTACGATAAGCCATAAAAAGGCCGAAAGAAAGGCTTCCAACCATTACAACCGTTAAAATAATCCAATCGAGATTAGTTAGCGATAAATTCATAGTTTTATTGTTTGTTTATTTTCACTTCTAATCTTTCCAAACGGTGAATACTCTGAATCATCGATCTAACCGTGTGGTAGTTTATTTTCCAGGAATGCCCCATGTGGGTCCAGATAGGTTCCCCTTTTCGGGTGAGCAAGGCATACCATTCGCCAACATCCTTGTTTATTACTTTGTCGAATACAAAACGGTGAACATTTTTGTATGCTTCCCAATATTTTTCGTCACCAAAAAGGAGAACGCCATCCAACATGCCAATTAATACTTCAGCTTGTTGCCAGAATTCCTTTTCCTTGTCAGAAACGCCACCCGAATGGGGCCCTTCAACATAAACACCACCCAACTCGTAATCTATGCCGTTATTTATGGTATGGTCGAAAATAATTTTGAATGTTTTGGCATACGTTTTTGGATCAATTTTTAGAATCTTAAATGAATGAATCAGCAGCCAGGCAAATTCTGCATTATGCCCATAACAAGTATTGTCGGTTGCATTTCCTTTCTCACCTTCTTCTGAGAAACGGTCCCAGCCCCAAATAATATCAAATTTAATTTGAGGGGCAATTGACCAGTCTTTAAAAAACTGAGGAATACCGGTTTTATACACAGGATGATTTATACGAATATTTAATAGATCGATATCTTCTAACAATTTACGACGGTGTACTTCTTTTCCAGTACACTCATAAAGTGTGGTAAATGCTTCCATTAGGTGCATGTGAACATCAAGTGTTTTTCTGTCGCCACCCGCACTGCCAGGGCCATTTAATGTCCAGTCGCGCTGAAACATTTCCCAATAACCACCATACATCGTATCTACGCAATATTTTTGAATCAGGTCGAAAACCTTTTCAGCATATTCAACACCACGCTGGTCACCAGTTGCCAAAGTATATTCACTTAAAGAATAGATGGCAAAACTATGCCCGTATATTATTTTCTGGTCTATTTTTACCTTGCCTTTCCTGTCCATCAACCAATAAAAACCACCGTTTTCCTTGTCCCACATTTTGTTGATCAGGAAATCAACACCGTGTTTGGCCAGTTCAGCATATTTACCTTTTCCATAACCGGCACGGTGTGCAGATGCAATGGTATAAAGACAGCGGGTTTGGGCAATCAACGATTTTTCATCTTCGCCAGTATCTTTCCCATCTTCGTCAAAATGAGTAATGTAACCCCCATTTTTTTTATCTTTCATGCGGGTTGTCCAGAAAGGTAGAAGTTCATTTATTAAATGGTTTTTGGCTTCGGTTTTTAAAGCAATAATATCATTCTTGTTCATAATACGGTTATTTTATATTTTTGGTGAGCCAATTACATTTGTCGTCATGCTGAATTTATTTCAGCATCTCTATATAAAAAAAGCAGATTCCGAAACAAGTTCGGAATGACGTGCACATTCATTATTTATATCAAAATTTATAAAGTCCAAAATAATTAATTTTCTGTAAGATTCTGGTAGAGTGCCAATAAAAAATCACGATTATCAGCAGTTAAATAGTGCATTTCGCCACCCATTCGGTTAAATGTTTTACAGTATCTTAGATAATAGGCAGGGTTATCCATTGGCGGTTCCCCATCTTTGGCCCAATCCCAATCAGAATCGGCTAAATCAACAATTAGCATAAAATGATTATCGATGTGCGTGCCCTCCTGAATTTCGATATTCTGCGACATGGACAAAGACTTCTCAAAAATCATTGGCGACATAACCGCCGAACCGATCGACATGTAAACACCATTTTCGAGGCGGCTCACACTGTCGGCGTAACTTAAAAAATCGTTTTCTGCAGTTCGGCCAATTGCTGCTCCGTGATTCATCGGATGGTTATAAATTATATCGTGACCGAACATCGGGTGACCGGTAAATGGAATATTATAAGTAAAAGCCGTTTCTTGTACCGAGTATTTTTTAAAAGGATGTGGGATTTTCAAAAACCCCGGAATAATATTGAATTTTTTGATAACACTCGCTAAATCGATAGCTGCCGCGGCAATTTCGGGTTTTTCCAACATTGAATTTTTTGCTTCGTGGTACAAAGTGGATACTTCGGGAATTTGTAGTCCTTCAAAATGAATCATTTTACCAAGCGATTCACCATAACCCACTCCTTCGTAAGCACCTACAATAATGGCAAGATTAATATAAAACCCGGTTTCTTCCCATATCCCAAATTGCCCGCATTCAACATTCTCACGGACATCTTCGCTCGATTCGCCCTGAAATGCAAATTCCCAATCGTGAATAATACCTGCCCCATTAGTTGCTAAATGTGTTAGCCACCCTTCTTTTATTAAGGTAATTAAAGTTGGGGCCATCCCGTTTTTAATGGTATGTGCACCAAAAGTGAGCATAATCGATTTTCCCAATTTTCTTGCATTCCTGATTTTATCGGCAGTTTCTTCAATCAGTTTATTTTCTGCCGGGCCAATACTTTTAGGTTTTTGCGTTACGGGAATATTGTCTCTTTTTATAAAGACCTTGTTTTTTCTTTCCGATAATTTTTTTACTAAAAGCTTATCTCTGTTGAATTTAAGGTGCGGCATGGCTTGGTTAAATATTTAAGAGTTTCAGCAACAACGATAATTGTGAGAAATCGGGAATAATAATATCGGCACCGGCTTTTATTAAGCGGGTACGTTTGCTTTCGTTTAAACTGTGTCGTTTCATTTCGTTGCTGGCAATGCCGATTGAGACTCCATCTCGTTTATGTGTTTCTCTGATTTCCACCGGACCATCTCCAAATACAGCAATTTTCCCGGTTCCCGAGGTGCCAATCATATCTAAAATCCTGTCGAGGACAATTTTCTTTGCTTCCTTGTTTACATCCCCAACGGCTCCGTAAATGCGCCCTTCAAATAAATGATCGTAGCCTAAAATCCGGGCTTCGTTCCTTACATCTTCTTCATCAGTTCCGCTTGCTAAAGTTAGCTTGATCCCTGCTTTATAAAGCTTTTCGAGTAGTAAAACTGCGTTTTTTAGTGTAAAATCTTCGAGGGACAATTCTCCGCGCAAAATCTTTTTCTCACGCTCTTTCACCATGAGCAACAACTCTTCGTTGTAAATTTTTTTGTACCCAAACTCATCCAGTATTTCATTTTCAGGAACAAAACCAAATTCCCTTACCAGTTCAACCAATCCCTTCATTTGGACCAGGGTCTGAATCCCGGTAGTTTTGTCTATAAATTCATTAACCCGTGTTTGTACTTTATGATACAATGCTTCATCCGCATCCTGATAAAGATTCCCCAAAACAGTTTTCATCATCATTGGTGCCATTATTTCCTCCCAGCCCTCGCGCAATGTTGATATTGTTCCATCGTGATCAAAGATTGCATAACGAATATTTAGATTTTCGGGTAAGGTATTGATACACTCAATTTCTGAATTGTCGATGTACTTAGCCTGCCTGATATCTTCTGCGAGCTCCGAACGATAAACAAAGTCAGGATCCAAACCTATCTGTAAAATTTCTTCGGGAGTAGCAGTTCCGGTTTGAAAAAGTTTTTGCACAGTAACTCCGGCAACATAAGTTCCTATTTCAGCTGCAACCTCCATACTGTAACCAGCTGCCAATGCCGTAGCTGCTCCTGCAAGATAACTGTCGCCCGCACCAACTGAATCTATTTTTGATATTATTAAAAGTCCAAAAGAATCAGTTATCCCGTTTTCGTCGATTATCAACGATCCTCTATCACCACGGGTTACAAAAAGTGGTTTTTTAAACCGTTCGAAAAGTGTTTTTGCCGCAGTTTTTACTTCGGAATACAATACCATATCCGAGGGATCTTTTTTAATTCCAGCAAGATTTGCAGCCTCGGTATCATTCATCTTTCGATAAGCACCGTCATAAAAATCGCTATAATTCCGACTATCAACAATAAATTTTTTATCTGGAAATTGTTGAATTAGTTCGACCAGTTTTTGTTTGAAATAGTCGGTATGGATTCCTGAGATTACCTGCTCGTTAATTATTACTAAATCAACCTTATGAATCTCGTTTTTCAAATTCTGAATAAGTTGATCGGCTACCGAATATGAAAGTTGATTGAAATTTCCAAAGTCAATTCTGTTTTGTTCCACATCGGCAACATACGGTTTTGCATAAACGTGTGTTGACCAATTGTCTTGCTGAATTAAAAGATTATTGGTACTAATCCCGGCTTTTTCCATCAGCCCAACCATTGCCGAAGCAAAAGGATCGTCGCCAATAACGCCAAAAGCCCTCACATCTGCAACTCCCATCGCAGCAAGGTTATTGGTTACATTTCCGGCTCCCCCCAACGAATATTTTTGCTGCCGGATTGGTTGAGTGGCATTTCCTGTTTCAACCGAAATTTCACTTTTCGATTCATCGATGAACCAATACGCATCGAGGCAGAAATCGCCTAAAACAGCAATTTTTACTGAATTTATTTCATCCAGGATTATTTGAAGTTTCTCTTTTTTCATCCTATTTTTATTTAATTTTATCGAGATATAACGAAATAAACATGATTCTATCTAAAATTTTTGAGTCTGTCGTTAAAGGCTGAATTCAAAATTCAAAAATAAAAATCTCAATCGACAAGCACCAAGTCTTCAACTACGTTCAACCTGACTGCCAGCCTTAACAGAGTCAAATATTTTTTGCTAAACTAAACGATATTGATTTAAGTTTTATTGGTTTATCCTTCATTTTAATATTTTTCGACTTTATTGATGGAACTAAATGCTGTTGGTTTTGATAAATTATATTAGTTCGTTCATAATATTTTATTTAAAAAAAATGATTCTCAACTTCGAGGCAAAGGATATGGTAAATTGGTAAATGCAATTCCTGTACAAAGGCTGTTCGAGATTCGGGCACATTTATAAGAATATCGCAAAATTCTTTCATTTTCCCTCCTGTTTTACCTGTAAATCCAATAGTAACAAGGTTTTTAGCTTTGGCTACAATTAGTGCATCAATTACATTCTGAGAATTGCCCGATGTACTCATACCAATCAAAATATCCCCTTTATTTCCGTAACCCGTAACTTGCTGTGCAAAAACCAAATCGCCATCAATATCGTTTGCAACTGCCGAAATTAAAGCTGAATGAGCCGTTAATGAGATGGCAGGTAAACCCTGTTGTAATTTTTCTGAAAGATACCATCCCCGGTCACTGGCTACATTCTTCAAATTTGTTTTTAAAATTTGGTTAACAGGACGTTTCACCTCAAAGCTTTTCATTAATTCACCCACAATGTGATCCGAATCTGAAGCACTGCCACCGTTCCCGCAAACCAGTACTTTTCCCCCATTTTCGTAAGAATCAATAATTGCTTTTCCAGCTCTCTCTATTTCATTTTTCAACTCAGCCAACTGACTGTATCGTTTTACAAGTTGTTGGATATGTAAGTTATTTTCCACCTTAAACTTTTCTAAAATTAAACTTCGTTAATCGCCACACAAAGAGCGGCATAATCTCCAATCGAATCTCCTAAAAGAGCAGGTTTTATTTCACAAACCTCAACTGCAGCCGGAATAGCTTCCAAATTAAGAATGCGATCAATATGTGGTTTAAAAAGGTTCACGTTGCGCGAATAAATACTACCAATTACAATACATTGCGGATTTAAAGTATCAATAAGAATTGCAAGCGCTTTTCCTAAATACCCGGCTGAAATTTTAACAATTTCATTTGCAACTAAATCATCGGCATTTGCAGCAATTGCAACAGTTTTTGCATCTAAATTATCAATATTATTTGCTTCGCAAAATTCAACATTTTGCCCTTTTGAAATTTTTTCGGATACAATAGTTTTTGCCAATTGTGCAATTCCGCCCCCACTACAAAATCCTTCAAACGACCCGGCTTTCCCAAATCCAACTGGTCCCGTTTTTGCCAATCTGATATGCCCAACTTCGCCACCAAGGTCGTTTGTTCCGGAATAGAGTTGTCCGTTTAAAATTAAGCCTGCACCCATTCCAGTACCAAAGGTAAGGAATATCATATTTCGGGTACCTTTTCCTGCACCCATCATCCATTCGGCCAGGGCACATGCATTTGCATCGTTTTGTAAAGCTGTTGCAATCCCGTATTTTTTTTGAAATATTTTAACAACCGGCACACTGTCCCAACCAGGAAGGTTAGGAGGTGAATAAATAATCCCTTTATTTGAATCGAGGGGACCGCCACAACTTATACCAATTTGTTGAATTTGTTTTTTGGGGAATTCATTGAAAAGTTTATCCAGATTATCAAAAAAATCATTCAAAATGGCTTTGTAACCCCGTTCAGTTTTTGTTTCAAATTGAATCTTTTTGAATATATTAAATTCTCTATCGCCAATTACAATTGCACATTTAGTTCCGCCAATATCGATGCCGATAAAATAATTAGCAGTTGTTTGTTGCATGGTTTAAATTTTTAGGCTAAAACGGTTTAGCGAATATAGATAATTTTTACGAACCACAAGATTTACGGATCACAAAATTTGTTTTAAGTGTAATTTTTTGTGTTTTGATACTGCTTCCGGGATTTTTTATTTCTGCCAATAATACTTGTACTGCCATTTTCCCTATTTCTGTAAGTGGCTGCGCCATTGTCGTAACCGGTGAATAACAGATTTTATACGCATCGGGATCGTCGAAACTTACAATTGCAATATCGTTGGGAATGTTTAATCCTAAAACATTTAAACTTTCGATACCCATAATTCCAACCTTACTTGTAGTAAACAAAATTGCATCGATACAATCTTTATTTTTTCCTGTCAACTGTTTGATAGCTTTAAAAACATCTTTGCTTTCATGCGAGAATTGGAGTTCTTTTACCAGGTTTTTATCTAATTTGATACCGGAATCTAAAAGTGCTTTTTTATATCCAATAAGCCGATCCTTCATATTTACCAAATCGGCGTTAACCGTGATACATGCAATTTTTTTATACCCCCTGGCAATTAAATGAGTAGTTGCATTGTAAGCAGCTTCCTGATTATCAACAATAATGTAATTCGAATCAATTTCGGGAAAGAACCGGTCGATTAATACAAATGGTTTATTACTGCGCGACAAATCACGGATTTGTTCCTCGCTGTTCATTGGAGGGGAAATTATAAACCCGTCCACATGCCCCTGAAGCATCATTTCGATCTGGAGTTTCGATTTTTCTGCACTTTCATCTGAACTGCAAAACATTACACGATATCCTTTTCTGGCTGCTTCTTTTTCAATTTCACGACCAAGTTTACCAAAAAAAGGATTGGCAATATCGGCAATAATTAAACCAATAGTATTTGTTTTTCCAGTACGCAAACTTTTTGCAAGCTGATTGGGCTGGTAATTCATTTCCCTTGCAACTTCCATCACTTTTTTACAAACCACATCGCTAATTCTGTGTTCTTTTCCTTTGCCATTTAAGACTAGCGACACCAATGTTTTGGAAACTCCAAGTTTCTGGGCAATATCGCTTAAAGACGTTTTCTTTATCATTGAGGTGATTTATAAATCGATACAAACAGTTGCTAAATCAGTTTAGCAAATATATCTATTCTATTCGAAAAATAAAAAATTAATAATAATCAATTGCCTGGGAAAAACTTGGATACAAAAAAATTTATTGATATTTAAATATCAATAAAAAGGAACTGAGGTCTGATTTCCTGCTTTTCAAATTCCGCTCCTTCCCATGCAACTTTTAAAATTTGTCCGCCGCCAAGCTGAAAATATTTGACATCAATTTTATGCAATCCGGCTTTTAATGAAATAGACGCAGATTCCTCAGCATTGCCATGTGCACCGTCGTTATCAATTATTTTATCATCGTTTAAAATCATCACACTTCCATCGTTCGATTCCAGATAAAAAGTATAATAACCATCTTTAGGAACACTGATATAACCAGTAAATACAAAAGCATAATTACTATCGCGACGACTTGTTTCTGTTAAAAACGAAGAGACTATTTTTGTTTCTACCGGATGTTCTTCATCAATATTTTTAGTTGAATTTATTTCACATTCATAATATTTAGCAAGTAAACCAGGTACCAAATTCGCAGAAATTTGCTGCGCTTCTATAAAAATGTCTTTCCCAACTTGAGCAAAAATTAACTGACTAGATGTTTTTCCTGGAGAAAATGCCTGCATGTACAAATTTGTCAAACTTGTAACAACAATCGGGTTATTATATTCAAGACTGTTTTCAAGAGTTGGGATTGTTCCGTCTAAAGTGTAAATAATTTGTGCATTTTCATCCTTACACGACAGTTTTACAACACCGCTACTATCAGTAAAAACAAAAGGATCTGCAGTTGCATCACCATAAATCCAGTCCAAACTTAAGCTTGTAATTTGTGTAGTTGACAAGCCGTTGTTTGTTCTTCTATCGCCTGCACAATGCCCCAATAAAACTTTGTTATCAATAAATTCGATGGCTGTATAACAGTACCATCCTGCAGGATCGCTTTCAACGGTCTTTACTTTTTCCCAACTCAATCCTTCATCTTTTGAAATTGCCAGATTAAAAGGTGTACGTTTGCCACCGTCTCCTTCAGGTTTAAAATTATTATTCCATAATAACAGCAAATCGCCGGTTGAGGGAATCCTTTCAATGGATGCCGGAGAAAGTGGCGACTTAATATTTCCGGGCTCAATTGGTGACCAGTTTTCTCCATTATCATCTGAAAAAGAATAGTACTGCACACCTTTATTTGTTCTACAGAACAACATAAGTTTACCCTCTTTTAATTCAACAATACCCGGTTCTTGCAACACAATATTATCCGGATTTTCAACTTGCTCTGACTGCAACCAGGAATCTCCATTATCATCTGAATAATAACATAATATCTTTCCATTTGCCCAGTTTGGTGCTTCATGTTTAGAAGTTGGAAAAATAATTCTTCCACTCGGCAGTTGAACAAATCTATCGTTATTAACCACGTGGTATCCTTCGGCACCGATACATCTTTTTGGCTCACTCCACGTTTTTGCCTCATCGCTTGAAATTCGCATAAAAGGAATACAATCCGTCTCCGAATTTTTTCTCAAATAAAAGAGTGCAATTTCACCATTTTGCAGTCGCAGCAACGAAACCGACATAACATTCATTCCTCCTTCATTTTCGAGTATCGAAACATCTTCATTTGTCCATGTTTTTCCCTGATCGTATGAGAATCTGCCCGCGAGATGCGCACTTGCGTGGTCTCCGGAGCCACTTGTAAAATGAGTATAAACAAACAAAATACTTCCATCTTTTAACTGAATAAAATCTCCTTCGCTGTTGCGTGGATTTCCTTCCTTTGGTTCAAGTCGTAAAACTATTTCTTTGCCTGTTTCTTTGGTAGAAATTTGATTTGAATTACAAGATGTAAATCCAATAAAAAGCAGTACGATTGCTAATCCATTTATGAACATTTTTCGATTAAAGTATCGTCTTGTTTGTATTACAATCATTTCATTACTATTTTTAAATTTATATCACCTGAAAATTGGATTTTACCATTTTTACTTATTTTAAATACTCTGCACATCATCTTAACAGAAAATCGTGTACGGTGATTACTTTTGAATTGGTTGATTTTCCATCGCTCACGGAGAAGATGCAGATTGCCTTTTTTAGTATCTCGCTCCATCTTCACATCCCTGAGTTCTTTCAGTAAACGGTCAACCACCCGCTCCAAATCTGTCATTTTTGGCTTTCCATGCCTGGAAACTATTCCTTCATATTTTTTAAACTCTTTTCTCTATCGATAAAGAAGTCCTTTATAAATGCCTAACTCATCAGCAATTTCTTTGACATTGACTCTTGTGTAAGAAAGTTCTACTACTTATTGTTTGAACTCTTTGTCGGACTTTTTTCGACTTTGGTTCATAATTGTAAGTTATGCTTTTATAGTTTAATACCGATTTAACAATCAAATGTCGCATACTTTCGTTTTACTCAGCATACTCCTTTGTTGTAGTATCGGCATTAACCATTATAAACTTCGAAATTGCCATGCGGCATTTCAAAGTACAATCGGTATAACTCACCGTCCAGTCAAAGGTAACACTTCCCAAAATTAATA